>JADMIO011107667.1_pt1 | contig 131143 bp, 90 predicted proteins | sample 8958161 | NCBI WGS metagenome assembly JADMIO01 (sample SAMN16585339, study PRJNA669376) | soil metagenome | isolation source: Crop rotation soil | place: USA: Cullars Rotation, Alabama | collected 2011 | reverse complement strand
GCGACAACTTGTCCACGTGGAATTCTAAGCTTAGGATCCCAATGTGCTGGAAAGCCCAGCGAAGCGCCTTTTGGATTTACGGCCTGGTAGGCTCCGTTGGGCTTGATTGCGAGCCGGAGGGTCTGTTTCACGACTCCAATCCGCATGTAAAAGTTGCGATCCTGAAGGGGCTGGATCAGTGTGTTATTGCCCGCGCGCGACGGAGCCCCGACCAACGTAGCCAAGCATAGCAGCATGAAAACGCCCGGGCGAATCACATGCATGGGGATGAACGGGGCGGGGCGCTTCACTTGGAAATTGACACAACCTGTTATTTGAATGTTTGGCGCAGGGGGCCCAATCCCGCGGCACCTATCCAACGGATCAGGCTCGGAACAGCCCCGGAAACCTTAGGAAAAATTAAACGCGGTAGACTTTGCCCTCTTCCGCCGCCTCAATCAGGGAGCTTCCGGCAAATCCGTCATTCAGGTGGATCAGCCGTATCTTCGTTCGCATCGATTCAGGCAGGGCTTCGAGCTTGCTGAGAGGAGTGTGGATGCCTTCATCGCATTCGTGAAAAATCAAATCGCAGGGTTCAAGAAACTTGATCATCTCCTGATCGTAAGCCGTGTCGCAGCTATAACCGAGTCGGCGCCCGCCGAAGGTCGCGCGAAAGCCGAAGCAAGGGACACTATGAAGGGTACGGCGCGTCTGAATTTGAATTCCGCATATCGTCGCCTTCCCGCCGAAGTCGATCGTTCGGACATCAAAGTAGTTGGAAAGCGTATGGCTTTGGTTCATGCCAAGCTCTGGGATGCGCGCTCTTCCCATGGAAGCTGAAAGTTTTTTCCAGAGGACACCCGCGACGTCCGGCGAGGTATGAATCCTGGGGCGGATTGGACCCCGGTGATGGAATTTCCTCCAGAATCCAAAGCCTTCGAGCCCGTTGGAGTGATCCCCATGAATGTGCGTCAGAATAAGATGGTCGATCTTTCCCGGATCAATCTCGCGCCCCGACTTGCGGCTCGCCTCGGCACATATTCGAAAGAAAGGATCAGGGCAATCAACGAGCAGCTTCTTTTCTCCGGCGCAGAGAAGAAGAGACGTGCAGAACCGTTGGGTTGAAAAGTAATTTCCGGCTCCGAGGGGGATGACTTCAAGCGGTGCGGCCAGGTTTACGCGCCTCCTTTCTTGAGCGATATTTTGTCAGTTTCCTGGGGGCTTTGCTTGGAGTCGGCTTCCATCGTTCCGGGAGGCTGATACCCCGAGTCCATCAGCGACGCAAGGATTCTCATCAGAGCATCGACGCGGTTGACCAGCCGGCCGTTGGTGTCCGTAGGGGCGTTGCCGATCATCGAAAAAGCATAACGCTCATGACCCTGGCGGTCGCGCATGAACCCCGAGAGGGCGGCCGTGCCGGCGAGCGTGCCAGTCTTGGCAACAACGCGGCCATTCGCGCTTCCCATCTCGCGATGGCGCAGCGTTCCGGACTTCCCGGAGCAGGGAAGACAGGTCAAGAGGTAATCGCGGTAGGGCGATTTATAGAGGACCTCGAGGAGGGAAACAATATCCAGAGCGGAGAAGTGGTTTTGGCGCGAGAGTCCGCTCCCATCATAACCGGGCTCCATGCGCGAGAGGCTGTGATCGTTATACCAGTCTTGTTCAAGTTTGCGCGCCGTTGTGGGATCACCCTTCCCAAATACGCGATGGGCCGTGGCGCGCCAGATTTGCTCGGCAAGAAAATTGTCGCTGTCCCTGAGCATGATATGCAAAAGAGCACTCAATTCCGGAGATTCATGCTGATCGATGATCTGGGTGATCTGATACTTGTTTCCCTCGGCCGGGTTGGTAACAATCTTGATCTTTCCCTCAACAACAATTCCGCAGGAACGAAGCTCGTCTTGCACGATTGCCTTGATGTAATAGAGGGGCCGATCAACTGGAACGTGGTCGATCTCGGTCGAGTTTCGTCGTCCGATGCTTCCGGAGACCACAAGGCTGCCGCCGCCCTCGCCGAAACCGGCGCCGATGGTCGCCCCCCGGCTCGAGACCGTCCTTGTGTTGTTAACAATCTCCAGCCCTTCCACGGAAGGAAAGATGCGTATGTTTCCTTCCTGCCCAACGCGACCGGGCTGCACTGCCACCTCCAAAAGATTCTGGCTGAGCGCGAGGGCCGAGGGGAGGGGAGCATACGATTGGTTCATGTGGTCCGAGCCCCACGCCGCCGGGCGAGTATCCTGTTCTGCACCGAATGCGGAAGCATCGATCACAAAATCTCCCTGCAGGCGCCGGACCCCCGTGGCGGCAAGTTTCTGAATCCAGCCGCGGATGACGGAAGCCGGGTTTTTCTGCCCCAGATACCGCGCATCCATGGTCGGATCACCATTGCTGCGCAAGACAGCGCTCGCGAGCAAGAGATTGCCAACGCGCCCGTAATCGCGGGTCAAGCCGAGCTGCGTCTTGAACTTGAAATCAGGTCCCAGTTTTTCCAAGGCGAGCGCAAAAATCATCAGCTTGCGGTTCGAGGCGGGAATTAGCCGGCGATCCTTGACGTGATCCAGGATCGTCCTGCCGGTTTGCATATCCTTCACGTAAACGGTCCAACGCTCCCCAAGTTCGTCTTCAGCCCGATCAACTCCGTTGGACCAACTCTCAACGGTTGGTTCCGCGGGTCGCGGCCGCGCCTTCGTTGCGACCTTTTTGGCGGGAGGCTTTGCCTTCGTTGTCTTGGCGGCCCAAGCCCCTGGGACGGCAAGCATCAACGCAAGAAAGAGGGGGAATATTCTTTTAGGCAGCACGTGTGGAATTGGCCGGTTTGTGAGCATCAAGGTTCTACCTTTATCCGCAGCAGGAGAGAGAATGTTATCGGAAGTCAGAAATGAGAAGCCTTGGTTTGCCCGCGCCTCCAGCCCCTGCTATCCCAGATAGGCTTATCGGCAACGGCGGCTAAAACATGATCTTAACTTCACGTCGCTCTGGAGCGAGCACAGCAACCGGGGCGAAATAGGAGCAAACCCTCCCATCTCGCCATTGCCTTCTACACAACCTTGGGACCGGAAAGCAAGGTAACAATGCATCGCGGCGGGCGAAAGGCCTGCGAATTTGCTTGAAGCCGTTGTAAATGGCGATTGGTTTTGGTAGGCAAGGACGTTTGACATGCCAAGGAAACAGAATAGGAACGCTTTTTCGTCGGTGGAAGATGGAGGTCAACATGATTGGCATTACGGCATACGGGGGGTATATCCCGTATAATCGGTTGCGCCGCGAGGAGATTCAGAAGGAATTCGGCACAAGCGGGCTGAAGGGGGAGCGCGCGGTCGCAGGTTACGACGAGGATTCCGCGACCATGGCCGTCGCGGCGGCGCTGAATGCAACGCATAACAAGTATGGCCCGGATCTACGCGGCGTGTACTTCGCAACCACCACTGCGCCCTATGCAGAGAAGCAATCGAACACCTTGATTGCGGCGGCGCTGGATCTACCAGCGGAAATCCGCACAGGCGAATTTACCGATACCCTCCGGGCGGGAACGTCCGCACTTTTGTCGGCAGCCGACGCAACAGTCGCGGGGCACGGTCCAATCCTTGTGACGGCGGCAGATATGCGCCCAGGCGGGCCCTCGGGTTCGAACGAAGCAATGTTCGGCGACGCGGCCGCTGCGTTTGTCATCGGGGACACGAACGTTCTGGCATCCCTGGTTGGATCGGCCTCAATCGCGCTCGAGATCACGGACACGTGGCGCAATCAGGAGGACGAGTATGTGCGTAACTGGGATGAGCGCTATCAACTGGAGTTCGGCTATGGGAAGGCCATTCCCGAGGTTCTAAAGGCCCTCGCCGCAAAGACTGGCGTGCCCACAGCCGAGATCAGCAAAGTAATCTTTGCGGTGGCACCCAAGATCCAGGAGATGCTCTTGAGGCTCGGGTTCAAACGAGAGCAAATCGCCGACAGCATGACGGCGAACATAGGGCTGACCGGAGCCGCGCATCCCTTACTGATGTTAATCGACGCCCTCGAAAAGGCCCAGCCAGGGGACAAAGTCCTGTTGCTTTCGTACGGCGAGGGTGCCGATGCCCTGTTGTTTCAAGTTGAGGAGGCAAACAAGAATTTTTCTCCGACTAGAAAGGTTGCCCAATTGATTGAGACTAAGAACAGCGACGTGACGTACGCCAATTATCTGAAATGGCGACAGAGAGTCGATGTCGAGCCGCCCCGACGCCCCGAGCCGGGGCGACCATCTTCCCCATTCATGCGGCGCAATTCGCGGCAGAATCTCGCTCTCTACGGTTCCAAATGCAAATCGTGCGAGACGCCGCAATATCCGGCGCAGCGCGTTTGCTACAAGTGCCGGACCCGGGATGAGATGGAGCCCTATGGATTTCGGGATAAGTTGGGCAAGCTCTCAACCTGGAGCGCCGATTTCCTTGCGTATTCGTTGAACCCGCCCGAAATCGTGGCCGTGGTTGATTTTGAGGGGGGCGGGCGTATCATGTGTAATATGGTGGACGTGAAGCCGGAGAATATCAAAATCGGGCAGAATGTCGAAATGACTTTGAGGAAGATGTTCACTGCCGGAGGCATTCATACGTATTTTTGGAAAGCACAAGGATTGCGATAAAGATCCCTTTTTGTGACCTTCGTGTTCCCCGTGGTTTATTTGGTTTTGTATTTCTGAAGGAGAAACAGCATGGCTAAAGGAATTCGTGACCAGGTCGCAATCATCGGCATGGGTTGCACGAAGTTCGGTGAGTGGTGGGACAAGAGTCCGAGTGATCTGATGGTCGATGCGGCTTACGAGGCTTACGAATCTGCCGGGATCGATCCCAAGCAGATCGACGCCTGCTGGCTTGGGACGCTCAGTTCGGGCAATGCGGGGGTGTTTCTTTCCGGTGCACTGAAATTGGACTACGTTCCCGTTTCGCGCATCGAAAACTTCTGCGCGAGCGGCTCGGAAGCTTTCCGCAACGCCTGCTACGGCGTCGCTTCCGGCGCGTGTGATATGGCGATGGCCATTGGCGTTGAAAAGCTGAAGGACAGTGGTTACTCGGGCCTGACCGGCACCGGCGCCGGCGACACTGACGGCACAGAACCCAATATTTCGGCTCCGAGTTCGTTCGCGCTACTTGCTCCGGCGTATTTTCACAAGTATGGAATCGAACCCGAGCTTGGGAAGGAAGTGCTTTCACGCATTGCGATGAAGAATCATGCAAATGGCGCAAAGAACCCTCGCGCGCAGTACCGCAAGGCCGTGACGATGGAAGCTTGTAAGAGTTCCCCCAAGGTCGCCGCTCCGCTGGGTGTGATGGATTGCTCGGGCGTTTCGGATGGATCCGCGGCGGCGATCATCGTCCGCGCCGAGGACGCGCATAAGTACACGGACAAGCCGATGTACGTAAAGGCGCTTGCGATTTCGTCCGGCCCCGGCGACGGCGCGTTTGACCCCTCCTTCGACTTCACCTCGATCGAAGAAAACATCCGCGCCGCGAAGATGGCATATGCGGAAGCGGGCGTCACCAACGCCCGCGAGCAAATCAGCATGGCCGAAGTCCACGATTGCTTCACGCCGACCGAGTTGGTGATTTATGAAGACCTCGGCTTCAGTCCTCGCGGGCAGGGTTGGAAGGACGTTCTTGATGGAACCTTTGAATTGACGGGCAAGCTTCCCGTCAATCCTGATGGAGGCTTGAAATCGTTTGGTCATCCGATCGGTGCGTCGGGCCTGCGGATGCTATTTGAAATGTGGTTGCAGTTCCGAGGCGAAGCAGGCGAACGGCAGATCAACAATCCGAAGCTGGGACTGACGCACAACTTGGGTGGAAGGCCGTGGAAATGCGTGGCGTTCGTGGGGATTGTGGGGAAAGAACTTGGCTGACGTTTACACAAAGAGCCGAGCGTTTGGGGTCTTCGGAAGAATCATTCTATGGTTCGGACTTCTCGGCTTTGGTCTGCCCTACGTTTTTATCCACCGTCGGATTTGGCAATCAGATCTTGCGATTGAAATTGATTCGCTGATCGAAAATTATTGGTTGATGCCTTCGCTTATTATTTTCTTGCTGAGTGTTCCCCTGAGCTTGTTCTTGTTGTACCTATCCCGCAAATCATTGGGCTCGCACGAGGCGCAATCGCAGCCGCCGACGCGTAAACGAACCGTATAGCGATTAGCCGCTTTTTTTCGTGGGCGACCTGTGAAGTGAAACATCGAGCAAAGCGGCCAGCAAAATCACGCCGCCGGTCACCGTTTGTTCCCAAAACGAAGGAATACCGAGGAGATTGATTCCATTGGCAATCACTCGAATGACAAAGGTCCCGATGATGATACCGGGGACCGTGCCCTCGCCTCCCCTCAGGGAGGATCCCCCCAAGACCGCTGCGGCCACCGCGTAAAGTTCGAATCCGGTACCAAGGCTTGGCTGAACGGAAGACAGGTAACCCGCATATAAAATTCCAGCAATCGCAGCTGTTCCGGCGCTGATGAGATAAGCCAACATTTTTATTCGTTTGACGTTGATGCCCGAAAACCGGGCGGCTTCCTCGTTCCTGCCGATCGCGTAGAGATAACGGCCGAAGATGGTCTGGTGCATCAGAAAATGCGCGAGAGCGGCGATGAGCAGCATGATGACCAGAGGAACGGGGATTACGCCTGCCAATGAACCTGCGGTGGAATCCTTGCCGAAAAGGAATCCGCCTCCGAGCTGTTGGAAGGTTGGGTGATCGCTTCCGAGGCCGAGAGCGCCCCCGCCGGTCCGAACTTGGGCCAGTCCCCTCAAAACCATCATTCCTCCCAAAGTGACAATGAACGGCTGAAGCGATAGTCGCGTGATCAACAGGCCTTGAACTGCTCCTACACCCAGCATGATCCCGATGACCAGGATTATGGCCGTCGCCGTCGGCAATCCGGTAACGTTCATGAAGTAGACTGCTAACAACGCAGAATAGCCGACGATGGATCCCACGGAGAGATCGATCCCACCTGTAATGATCACGAGGCCTTCGCCTATGGCAAGAATCGAAAAAAGGGCTGTGAGCCTGAGGAGATTTTTGAGATTAAGCGCAAGGAGGAAAGTTTCCGGCTCGGCGATCGCAAGCCCGACCGTCAGCGCTACCGCAAAGAAGAGGATGCCGAGAATCTTTCGCATGAAGTTCAGACCGGACGAGGTTCGCGGGATTACTCTCTTAACAGGTCAGTCGACAATCTCTGTTTTCTCCCGGCCAGAGGCAAGCGTGAGAACAGCCTCCTCTCCAAAATCGGGCCTCAACAGAGTTCCGGCGATCCTGCCCTCGTGCATCACAGCGATCCGGTCCGAAACACGAAGGATCTCTTCCATGTCGGAACTGACCATCAAAATTCCAATTCCGTTTTTGGCGAGAGCGCGCATGAGTTGATAGATTTCGGTCTTGGCGTTGACATCGATTCCGCGCGTCGGCTCATCGAGGATCAGGATTTTGGGTGCGAGTGCAAGCCACTTTGCGAGGACCACTTTCTGCTGATTGCCTCCGCTTAGGTTGAGAACTTCCTGCCTCGGGTCGTACGTCTTGATCCGCAGCCGTGCCGTCTGTTCAAGCGCAAGCCTGCGCTGCCGGGAGCGATTCATGATGCCGTATGGAGAAAGACGCCGCAGGCCGGCGAGAGAAATGTTTTGCTCAACGCTCATTTCCAGTATCAATCCTTGCAGCTTCCGGTCCTCCGGGACCATTCCGATTCCGTTCGCAATGGCATCCATGACACTGCGAATTTCCACCCTCTTACCCTCGACCTCGATGTGACCCTCAACGATCGGATCAATGCCAAAAAGGGCCCGCATGATTTCGGTGCGCCCCGCACCAACAAGCCCGGCGAAACCGAGCACCTCGCCGGCGTGCACGTCAAAACTGACGGGATGATCCGACCCTTCGCGCCGGAGTCCCGCCACCTGTAAAAGAGGACGGCCCGAAGTGGAATGCTCGAAAGGAAAGAATTCGGAAATCTCGCGCCCAATCATGAGCCGAATCATGGCCGCCTCCGTCGCCTCGGTCCGGCTCAGTTCCCCGACACACTGGCCGTCGCGCAGGGCAACGATCCGATCGGCAATTCGGAGGATCTCCGTTAGCCGATGAGAAATGTAAAGAATGCCGATTCCCCGCGACTTCAAATCCTGGATGACTTTGAAAAGCAGTTCGGTCTCGCGCGTAGTCAGAGATGAAGTCGGCTCATCCATTACGACGATTCGGGATTCCATCGACAGAGCCTTGGCGATCTCGACCAACTGCTGTTCGGCGGTTGACAGCCGTGTCATTGGAGTTGTCGGGCTGAGGTTTAGACCGACCAGCGTGAGAAGTTCCCTCGTGCGGCGGTTCATCTCTTTCCGATCAAGAGTTTTAAGGAGCCTGTTTCTGATTGGCTCGCGCCCGAGGAAAATGTTTCCCGCGATATCGAGATTATCCGCGAGCACCAGCTCCTGATGAATGATGCTTATGCCGCGCGCCAGAGAGGCCTGAACAGAGTCGAATCGGACTTCCCTGCCGTCCAAGCGAATCAAGCCGTCGTCGGGCTGATGAATGCCGCCGAGGATTTTGATGAGGGTTGATTTTCCGGCGCCGTTTTCACCAATGATTGCGACAACCTCGCCGGATCGCAACGTCAGGTCAACATTCTGAAGCGCGACAACTCCCGGAAAACGCTTGCCGATATGCCGCATCTCGAGCAAAGGCGAAGGGACGCTCGTGGGCGCAGACAGAGGTTCGCGGTTCATTTCGTCAATTCTTCAAGATTCTTCCGAAACTCCGCGACATTCGCTTTATTGACCACGACAACGCCGGTATCGATGACCTTATTCTCAGGAATGCGCCGGCTGTTTCCCGTGGCTAATTCGCTGAGCAACCGAACGGATTGATAGCCAAACTCAAAGGGCTTCTGCACGATTGTTGACTCAATCGAACCATCCGCAATTCCGTCGAGCGTGGCGGATTCTTCGTCAAACGCCACGATTTTGATTTGCCCAGCTTTTCCGGCCGCCTTTACGGCGGAAACGATGGCCGGCCCGTTGTAAGACCAAAGCCCCATCAGCCCCGCAAGATCCGGATTTGCGGAAATCGCATCTTCGACGTTTTGTTTTGCCTTGGCTTGATCTGCATAGTCGAGCCGTGTAGCGACAACCTCAATCTTTGTGTCTTTGATCGCGTCGAGAATGCCCTGCTGCCGGTCTTTCGCGTTTTGCGCATCGAGACGGCCCACAAAAATCATGATCTTGCCTCCATTGGGAAGAGCCTTTTTAATTTCTTCGCCCGCAGCGAGTCCGGCCTGGTGGTTGTTTGTTCCGATATAGGCAACTCGATTCGAATTCGGCGCGTCCGAATCCTGCGTTACCAAGGGCATGTGGTTCGCCACCTCATTGAGGATGGGCGTCATGTTTGCCGGATCGATTGGTGAGATCGCCATGCCGTCAATCTTCTTCGCGATCAGGTCTTCGATAATCCTTTGTTGTTCATCAACCGCGCCTGACGAGGGAATTCTCACATCGACCTTGCAGCCAAACTCCTTCTCGCCTTTTTCCACTCCCTTTTGTGCAATGGTCCAGAACGTGGAAGCGCTGTTGGTTACAAATGCGAAGCTGGCTTTCTTCCCATGATGCTCACCCGTTACCGCAGGTTTATTCTTCTCGGGCTTGCCGCCAGTATCGCTTTTTCCGCACGCGCCGAACCCAAGAATGACGACCAAATCGAAAATGAAGGCGCGAACAACTCGCAGTTTGAAGCTATTTGCCATGTGAGATTCTCCCTATGGAATCAGACGGAAAAATGATCAACGTTGATTGAAGATTCCGGTAAACGGCTGCACGCCCTTTATTCCTGCCATGAACCCTTTGCAATCGCAATTTGAAGTGAGAGCCGCGGCGAAATCAAGCGCCCTCGGGACTACTGACGGAACAGCAGACATTCAACTCCTTGGCGGCCTTCACATCGTCGAGCCGCCCGGTTCGCAGCGTATTCGGCGCACCGATGACCCGCTCGGGTTGCGTCTCGATTTCCCGCCGGATTTGTTGCATCACTTCGATGAAGGCATCGAGCGTTTCCTTCGATTCATTTTCTGTCGGCTCGATTAGAAGGCATTCCGGGACAAGAAGAGGGAAATAGATCGTGGGGGCGTGAATGCCAAAATCGAGCAACCGCTTTGCGACATCGAATGCCTTGACGCCATGTTGTTTCACGTCGCGTTTCATTGTGAGAATGAATTCGTGCATGCACGGGGCTGAAAACGGCGCCTCGTAGCTTTCCCTCAGTTTCGCCAACAAGTAATTTGCGTTCAGGACGGAGTTGGTTGATATGTCACGCAATCCTTCGGCCCCTTGCAGCTTGATATAGGTGTAGGCGCGGACCAGGACGCCGGCGTTTCCGTAAAATGCATGCAGCCGCCCAATGGACCGGTCCCCCGGACTATGAAATTCATACTGGTTGTCGGCATTCTTACGGACGTGAGGCGAGGGGAGATAAGGGGCCAAATTTTCACGCACGGCAATCGGACCCGCGCCCGGACCTCCTCCGCCGTGAGGGGTGGAAAAAGTCTTGTGGAGATTCAGATGAACGACATCAAAGCCCATGTCGCCCGGTCGGGCGCGCCCGACGATCGCATTCAAGTTCGCGCCATCGTAATAGAGGAGCGCTCCCGCTTGATGCACGAGGCGCTGGATCTCCAGGATGTCCCTCTCGAACAGCCCGCACGTATTCGGGTTCGTCATCATCAACGCGGCTGTTTTATCGTTTAATTCCGACTTGAGAGAGTCCAGATCAACGCGACCATCAGGTCCGGATTTGACCGTCCTGACCTTAAAGCCCGCGATCGCCGCGCTGGCGGGGTTTGTTCCATGTGCGCTGTCGGGAACGAGAACGACGTCGCGTCCCGTTTTCTTTTCCTTGTGCCAGGCTTGAATGATCGAAACGCCGGCATATTCACCCTGTGCCCCGGCAACGGGCGTGAGGGAAACCTGCGGAAGGCCAATGATTTCCGCGAGCAATTCTTGAAGTTCGAAAAGGACGCTCAGCGTTCCCTGGCAATCCTGCGCGTCCTGATAGGGATGCAATCCGGCAAAACCGGGCATCGCCGCGGCCGCTTCACACGCGCGCGGATTGTATTTCATCGTGCAGGAGCCGAGCGGATAAAAATTCGTGTCGATCGAGAAATTCTTTTGGGAGAGGCGGGTATAGTGTCGAACGGCCTGCGGTTCGCTGACCTCGGGCAACGCCGCCGGACTCGCGCGAAGGTGCTTCTTTGGCACCCTTGATTCGGGTTGGGCGCCCGCAGGCAAATCGGGCAGGCTCGTGCCGGTGCGTCCCGAATGTCCCTTTTCAAAAATCAGGAATTTGTCGAACGTCGCGTCGGCATCCTTATCATTCCTTGCCGGTGCGCCGTTTCGATGCGATGCGTCCATGTGAGCCGGATTGGTTTTAAGTTCGTCGGCAATCATGATTGTTGCTCCAAAATTTGCCTTGCGGCCTCAAGATAGAATTCAATGTCGGAATCGAGTTTGGTTTCTGTCGCACAGACAATCAGCAAGCGCGGGTAACCGGCCCCGAGCCTCGAAGCCGGAAGTCCTGGCAGGATTCCCTTGCTGCGCATCCGCTCGTAAAATTCCTCAGCGCCGATGGGCAGGCGAATCGTGAACTCGTTGAAGAAAGGCGCCTCGGATAAGAAGGTGACCCCCCGAATTCCTTTCAGCCCCTCGCACAATCGCCCGGCGCGATCGAGATTCAGTGCTCCCAGTTTCTGGAATCCGCTTTTTCCAATCAGCGCGAGCCAGAGGGTGACCATGGTCGCGCAGAGGCCTTGATTCGTGCAGATGTTCGAAGTCGCGCGCTCTCGACGGATGTGCTGCTCGCGGGTTTGCAGGGTAAGAACAAAGCCATCGCGGCCCTCGTGATCCTGGGTCCGCCCCACGATTCTGCCGGGCATTTTGCGAATATGTTCCGTGCGCGTCGAAAGATAGCCGGCGTAGGGTCCGCCGAAATTCATCGGCAAGCCAATGGGCTGGCATTCGCCGACGGCAATATCCGCTCCCCAATCCCCGGGGGGTGAAAGGACGGAAAGGCTCATCGGATTGGCGACGGCAATGGCCAGACCGCCGCGATCGTGCACGGCCTTTGCCAACTCCTCCGCCGATTCAAGGAAGCCGAAGAAGTTCGGGTGGGGGACGATCAATGCCGCGGGATTTATGGCTTCCGCGGGCCAGGTCGCGGGATCGATCACTCCATCCTTCGACCGCCAGCGAATCACCTCGATCTCCAGATGATTCGTATAACTATCAATGACCTCGGCATAGGAAGGATGCAGCGTATCCGGTACGACGATCTGATGTTTCCCATTGATCCGCGCGGCCATAAGCACCGCTTCCGCCAATGCTGACGCGCCGTCGTACATGGAAGCATTGGCAACGTCCAAGCCCGTCAGAAAGCAAATCATCGACTGAAACTCAAAAATGATTTGCAGTGTGCCCTGGCTCGCTTCGGCTTGATAGGGCGTATAGGCGGTCAAGATTTCGCCACGCTGCGCGATGGCCTGAACGGCCGACGGAATGAAATGTTCATACGACCCTGCGCCCATGAAGCTGATGAATTCCGTGGCTGCCGGCCGGTTCATTGCTGCGCGCTCGCGCATCAGTCGCAAAGTTTCATATTCTGAAAGCGCCCGCCCGACGGGAAGCAGTTCCTTCAGTCGGACCTTCTCTGGAATATCTCTGAAGAGATCCTCCGTGTCGGCAACGCCGATCGCCGAGAGCATGTCCTGTAAGTCTCGTTCCGTATTTGCAATGAATGCCATGATGCCCCTTCTTCCCTTTGCCCGCGCTTCGCCGCGCCGTTGCTCAGTGGTCTTCCGTTGTCTTCAGATATGTGGTCAAGTCCATCAGCGATGCGTCGTCCGTCGCCTCGGGATCGATCTCAATTTCATAAAGCCAGCCTTCATCGTATGGGCTTTTGTTGATCTTCTCCGGAGCATCAACCAGGTCCTTGTTCAAGCGCACGATTTTTCCGGAGGCCGTCGCATAGACCGACGCCGTCGCCTTGCAGGACTCGATTACGCACACTTCCTCCCCGGCGTGGACTTCCTTGCCCTCCTCCGGGAACTCGACGTAAACGATGTCCCCCATTTGTTCCTGCGCGAAATCGCTGATTCCAACTTTGCGCCGATGGCCCCTCGGCTCCATCCACTCATGCGACCTCGTAAATTTCAATTCAGCTCTGTCCATCCGTCGCTCCTTCCAAATTCCATTATGTTATTCGTGTTCATGGGCAATCGACTCTAGTGAGCTTACCAGCCCTTTGATTTCTCCGGATAAAAAGGTGGTTTCACGATAACCGCCTTGATTCTTGCGCTGCCCAGGTCAATTTCCACTTCCGTCCCGAATTTCCTAAACTCCGTGGCAAGATATCCCATTGCGATGGGCTTGTTGAGAGAAGGCGAAAAACCTCCGCTCGTGATTTCTCCCGCGGCCTTTCCCCCCGCAAGAATTTGCGCGCCGTGCCGTGGAATACGCCTTCCCTCCGGAAGCAGTCCGATTAGTTGCTTTTTCGGCCCTTCCGCCTTGACTCTCTTCAATGCCTCGCTTCCAGAGAAATGGTCTTTGCTCAACTTCACAACCCAGCCGAGCCCCGCTTCAAGCGGGTTGTCTGCTTCGGTAAAATCCTGCCCGCTGAGGCAGTAGCCTTTCTCGAGGCGCAACGTGTCGCGCGCGGCGAGCCCGCACGGCCTTCCCCCGGCGCCAACAAGTTCTTCCCAAAGCGGGACGGCATTGTAAGGGGGGCAAAGCAGCTCGGCCCCGGCCTCGCCCGTGTAGCCGGTTGTCGAAAAAATCAACTCAGCGCCCCTGTATACCGTGCGCAGTGTCTTGAATGGAGGAAGCTGTTCCCAATCCCCAGCCCCTAGCGCGGGGCGGCAGACCTCAATCCAATTCGGCCCCTGCACCGCGATCATGGCCCATTGCTCTGCGCACGGGACGAGTTCAGTTTCCTTTAAGGCCATCCGTTTCGCGGTGGCTTGCATGAACTCGACGTCCTTGCCATACGTTCCAGCGTTGACGACGAGAAAATAATGCCACTCACTGAATCTCGAAACGATCAGGTCGTCGATCAAGCCGCCCGTTTCGCGGCACATAACCGTATAGACCTCTTCGCCGTCCTTGAGCGTCGAAACGTCCTGCGTGACGAGTTCCTGCACAAGCTTGATCGCATCGGGGCCGATAACTTCCACTTGTCCCATGTGGGAAACATCGAACAATCCGCATGACTTTCGCGTCGCGTGATGCTCTTCAATCTGCGACCCGTAATGAAGCGGCATCTCCCATCCGCCGAACGGAACCATCTTTGCCCCGGCGACGACGTGGGTTTCAAAAAGCGGCGTGCGTTGTATCTGTACTGCGATTGTAGTGGTCATGGCTAACGTGGTTTCCTCAAACCTCTTCCCTCATTTCTGCATGATATGAACTGCGAGCAAACGGGGCCGAGATTACCCATTTGAAGCCCCGCCGTCTTGCTTCTTCCCCAAGCTCCGTGAAGGCATCTGGATGGATATATTCCACAACTTCGAGCTGATTAGGCGTGGGCCTCAAATACTGTCCCAGAGTTAACCGCTGGACGTTTGCCTCGAGCAGGTCGTCCATCACTGCGAGAATCTCATCCCTCAATTCTCCAAGGCCAAGCATCAGTGAACTTTTGGTGACAATCCCTGCCCGTGCTCCTGCACGGCGCAGCAACGAGAGTGAATCGCGATACTCCGATCCGGGACGAACCGTAAGGTAAAGCCGCGGAACAGTTTCCACGTTGTGCCCCCAGACAAACGGCGCATGCGGCAACAGAATGTTGAGGGCCTGCTCCTGCCTTCTCCTGAAATCCGGGGTCAACAATTCGATCTCGATTTCGGGAATGCGCGCCCGTAACGTCTCGATGCACGCCACGAAGTGTCCCGCTCCACGATCTTCAAGATCGTCGCGATCGACCGAGGTGATCACGACATATTTGAGGCCCATCGTCTCGACGGCATGCGCCAGGCGCTCCGGTTCGTCTTTATCAACAATTCCCTGTGGCTTTCCGCCGTGCACGCTGCAAAATCCGCAGCGCCGCGTGCAAAGGTCACCCAGGATCAGAAACGTCGCGGTTCCCCTGCTCCAGCATTCACCTCGGTTCGGGCACCGCGCGTCTTCGCAAATCGTGTTGAGCCGATTTTTTTCAACAGCATTGGCGGTCCGAACATAAGCATCGCCCCCGCCGAGCGGTCGCTTCAACCAAGGAGGAAGCCGTCCAAAGCGTTTGGGTTCGCTGCTGATTGGGGGCCCTGTTTCGGGCGACTTGTTAGGCATCTGATTCCTCTCGCCCAAAGATGGCCGCCGTGTAGAGTCTCGGCCCCGACAAGTCTGTTTCCCGTAGGTCCATGTTGTCGAACATTCCCGCGACGCGAAATCCGTGCACGCTTAACAAGTGCTCCAACTCGGCGGGGAAGAACAAGCGATATTCGCAGAAATCCTCTTCGGGATCTCGCCCATCAATGATCCATGCTCGCTTGCGTGCCATGATCTGCCTGCGCCGATCGAACCCAAACTCGGAAACAGCCTCTCCCTTAAAGTCATGTGAATCGATGCGGAATTCGGTTCTCGGTTTGAACGTTCCTCCCCCGAGGTAACTTGCCCCATTGTTGATGTCCACAATCAACAATGAACCATGATGCGAGTGTTCAACGAACGTCCGCAACGTCCTTCGCACGTCAGCGTTATCGAGCGCATACATGAACGCGGATCCCATAATCATGATGATGTCGAACGTTCTTCCGAGCCTGACGCTCCGCATGTCCCCGACTTGCAACTTCAATCCGGGATGCCTCGCTTTCGCGTAATCGATCATCTCGGGCAAGAAATCCACGCCCCAGCAATCTCCGCATTCGCGAGAGAGCGAAGCCAAATCCCGTCCCGTTCCGCAGCCGATATCGAGAATTGAAGCGGGAGGGGAGGGGAGAAAACGGGAAAACATGCGGCGACACATCATGGGCGTTTCATCATTTGGTTCCTGAACGACAGACTCGTAATATTCCGGGTGCCGGTAGAGGAAATTTCGAACGGTCGGCTCCATGTTCTCCCTTCAATCTTCGCCCGTGTTTGCCCCAAACTCGGGCCCAAAAAGGAAAAGCGGGGAAACATGAGGCGCGGCTGCGCTTCACGTTTCCCCGCTCTGTCCGGTAACCTGAGAGAATTTCAACCTCTCGCCGAAGCTGCCTTATGGGCTTGAATCCGGCGGAGATTTCTCCTTCGGTGGGCCTTGCGGAGTTTGTTATCCGGTAAGGCCGCTCTCCAGAGGGCTGTCGGTTCGCGGTCCTTTTGCCTGAGAGTTTATCGAGGTTCTTACTCCTTCGGCGAATCCTTCGCTGAGGATTTCTCTCCCGCGAACTTCATTCAGCTATGTTCAAGTAAAGTACTAAAGATTCCGGTCGGGATCGTCAAGCCGGAATTATTCTGCACCATTCATTTCTTTGCTCGGCGGGTACTGCGCTCGCAGAACGATTCCAGGCCTATTTGCCTCGTCTTGCCGACAAATTATAAAAGTTCGCCATCCCTGCAAATCTCGCAACCTCTCCCAACTGCTCCTCGATGCGTGTGAGCTGATTGTACTTTGCAATCCTGTCCGTTCGGGAAAGCGATCCGGTCTTGATTTGACCGGAGTTCGTCGCGACGGCGATATCTGCGATCGTCGTGTCCTCCGTCTCACCGGAGCGGTGGCTGATGATGGCCGTGTATCCGGCCCGCTTCGCCATCTCGATCGCCTCGAGAGTTTCAGTTAACGTTCCGATTTGATTGACCTTGATCAGAATGGAATTGCATGCGCCCTCATCAATTCCGCGTTCTAGAAACTTCACGTTGGTCACGAACAAATCGTCGCCGACGATCTGAACCCTGTCCCCGATTGCTTTCGTTAGGCGAACAAAACCTGCCCAGTCCTCCTCGTGAAACGGATCCTCAATTGAGATAATGGGGTATTTCTTGCAAAGTGCTTCATAGACCGCGCCTAATTCCTCTGAGGCCTTCTGGGCCTTCGTCTCGGCTTTAAAAATGTAAGCGTTGTCCTTTCCACTCCAAAATTCACTCGCCGCCGCATCGAGTCCAATGAAGACATCCTTGCCCGGAGCGTGGCCCGCCTTCGAAATTGCCGAGAGAATGGTTTCAATCGCCTCCGCGTTGCTCTTGAAGTTGGGCGCGAATCCCCCTTCATCTCCAACTGCGGTATTCAGCTTTCTTTCTTTCAGAATTCCTTTCAGCGTATGAAAAACCTCGGCCCCCACCCGCAAAGCTTCTGCGAAGGTTGGGGCTCCAACCGGCAGAATCATGAATTCCTGAAAGTCGAGATTGTTGTCCGCATGAGCGCCGCCATTGATGATATTCATCATTGGCACGGGTAGGTCCCGCGCTGAGACTCCCCCCAGATATTGATATAGTGGGAGGCAGAGGGTCTCGGCCGCGGCCCGGGCGCAAGCCAGCGAAACGCCCAGAATCGCATTTGCACCAAGCTTGGACTTGTTCTCGGTGCCGTCCAGCTCGAGCAGGGTATGATCGATCACCAGTTGGTCTGTTGCGTCGAAACCGAGTATCGCCGGTCCAATCTGATCATTGACGTTCTTCACTGCAGTAAGCACACCCCGGCCGCCATAGCGCTTTTCGTCCTTGTCGCGCATTTCCAAGGCTTCGTGCGATCCGGTTGATGCACCGGACGGCACCATAGCACGTCCAAGGCAACCATTCTCTGTTACAACATCCACTTCGATCGTCGGATTGCCGCGGGAATCGAGGACCTCCCGGGCGGACACCTGCATAATGGCGGTCATGAAATCTCTCCCATAATTTGAGCTTGAAGGCTGTCCGGCGCGCGAGGCGGGCACGACGCTTCCCGGCACACAAGCGCCACATTGTTCTCGCCAGGAATTCAAAGATCAAGGAACTTGAGCCCGGGGGATGCGCTTTACGTCATCAGGCGAGCTCATCATCGGAGTGCGCAGGCGACTCGACACATTTCAGCAATTGGTTTGACGTCATGGACCCGGAGAATCGAGGCACCCCGCACAACCCCGACGGCGCATGCGGCCGCCGTTCCCGTCCGAAGTCGTTCCGTGGTGTCCGTTGCGCGGTCCTCGGGATCAATCCGCAAGAGTTTTCGAAGAAATGCCTTGCGCGATGGGCCAAGGAGCACCGGCCTGCCGAGCGCCGTGAACGCTTCCAAACCACGAAGAATCTCAAGATTGTGCTCAAGAGTTTTACCGAATCCGATTCCGGGATCGAATGCGATCTGTTCCCTCTTGATACCCCGCTCCAGGCACCACGCCTCCCGTTCGAGAAGAAACTCGATAATTTCGTTAAGGAGATTCTCGTAATGGGGTGCAACCTGCATGGTGCGTGGATCCCCTTGCATATGCATCAGCACAACACCAACACCGGACTCAGCCGCAAGCCCGGCCAGGCGCTCGTCGCCTCTGAGAGCAGTGACATCATTAATGAGATCGGCGCCCGCCTCGATGGCCGCCTTTGCGACCTCGAATTTTGAGGTATCGACTGAGATGGCGGCTCTGATGCGCGTTTTGAGTCCGCGAATAACAGGTAAAACCCTTCGCATTTCTTCGTCAGCCGCCACGGACTCTGCGCCCGGCCGGCTCGATTCCCCTCCGATATCAATGACGTCCGCTCCTTCATGCGCCATTTTTTCGCCGTGCCGCACTGCGGCTTCGGGATCGAGATAGAGTCCGCCATCGCTGAACGAATCCGGGGTCACATTGAGAATCCCCATCACGAGAGTCCGTGATCCTAGATCAAACCTGTGCTCCCGACATTGCCAAATCACGCGGATATTACGCCCTCTTGCCCTTGGTTGTGCAGAATCGCACACTTGATGACGTCGCGCCACAGGCGCACGAAGCATCGTGTGCGAAGAAGAAGTTTTGGCGGAGATCTTCCGACTTAAATTTCGGACCGTGGAGGGCCTATAATGCGCCCCAGCTCGAGGCGAAACCGGACGCGCGAATGGTCAATCAATCCTCCCGTAACCTACTCATCCGCGGCATGGAGCTTTTTTCGCAAATGGCCTGCACGATCTGCCTTGGGATTGGCGGACTGGTACTGCTGGATTGGTCCCAAGCGCTGTTCGACGCTTCGTTTCTTCCCTCCTGGTTGATTATTCGCACCGATACAGCCGCCAGCTTCACCCTGGCCGGCACATCGCTCTGGCTTCAGCGAAGATCGCCGGGAAAAAACGAGACGCGTTCACCAAAAAAATCACGCCTTGTTCTGGCTCGTCTCCTCGCGCTGAGCGTGGTCATCCTCAGTATTCTGACGCTCCTGGCCCAGTCTCAAGCGCTTTCAACGCTCCATCACACCGAGTTCTTCGGTGCGCCCGCGCCGAATAGCGCCCTCATTTTTTTTCTCGTCGGGCTCTCCCTATTTCTCTTCGACATCCGTTTCATTTCAGATCGTTACTTGTCAGAGCCACTGGCTCTAGCTGCCATCTGCCTGTCGCTTCCCGCGATCATTGGTTACATATTTGGCGTTGATTCTTTTCCAAGCATCGTCGCTTTTACCCGCATGTCCATTCCCGCGGCCGTCCTTTTTTTAACCTTGTGCCTGGGATTGCTGTTCGCCCGGCCGGACCGGGGCTTCATGAAAGTCATTACCAGCGAGAGCGCTGGCGGAATTATGGCCCGCCGGCTTCTTCCCGCGGCAATCCTTGTCCCCACAATTTTGGGCTGGCTGAGGGTTGAAGGCCAGCGAGCCGGGCTGTATACGAGTGAATTCGGCTCCGCTTTGACTGCCACCTCCACGATTCTCATTCTGCTTATCATCACCTGGACGACAGGCCGATCTTTGAATTCGATCGACAGCGTTCGCCGCATGGCGGAGGAGGAAATTCGGAAACTCAACGTCCGTCTTGAGGGGCGCGTCCGCGAAAGGACTCAGCAACTCGAGGATGTGAATGGCCAGTTGCAAACCCAGATCCAGGAGCTCCAGCGGGCCGAAGAGCGCTTGGTAAAGACGAGCCAGCGGCTGCGCGAATTGGCCGCGCGTCTTACCTCGGTAAGGGAGGAGGAGAGAATTCATATCTCGCGCGAAATCCATGATGAGTTGGGCCAGTCCTTGACGGCCCTCAAACTTGATCTCTCCTGGCTGTTTCGGAGGCTCCCAGAAGGCGAAACGGCGCTCAGCGAGAGAGCGCGCTCCACGATCGAGCTAGTTGATGCAACCATCCAGTCGGTCCGAAAAATTTGTTCGGAACTTCGCCCAAGCATCCTGGATGACCTGGGGTTGTCCGCCGCGATTGAGTGGCAGACGCAAGAATTCCAGAGGCGCGCGGGAATCGAGTGCCAGTTTTATGCCTCCGCTGAATTTCCGGGCCTGGACCGAAAGCGATCTGAAGCCATTTTCCGTATTTATCAGGAAATCCTCACCAACATCGCGCGCCACTCCGGGGCACTTCGGATTCAGGTGCTGCTTACGCGGGATGATCGTGACATCGTTCTGCAGGTGCATGATAATGGCCGCGGAATTTCCGACGAGGAGATCATGCAATCGAAATCTCTCGGGCTTCTGGGGATGAAAGAACGCGCCGTTATGCTCGGGGGAGAAATACATTTCCGGGGAAGTCGGGAAGAAGGCACGACCGTTCGGATTCGAATTCCTCTGGAGAATGGGTCAGGCAAGGAGATTTTTGCGAATGACAAACATCCTGATCGCTGACGATCATCCCATCGTCCGCCGCGGTCTCAAGCAGATCCTTTCGGAGCACCCCGAAGTGACTTCATTCGGCGAGGCGCAAAATTCGGAGGAAGTTCTCAGCTTGCTCGACGGAAAAGATTGGGATCTGGTGCTCCTCGATCTAAAGATGCCGGGAGCCGAAGGGCTTGATCTTCTGCGGCAGGTTCGGCAGCTTCGCCCCAAGCTCCCCATTCTGGTGATCAGCATGCATCCGGAAGACCAGTACGCCATGCGCGTACTTCGGCTCGGAGCCGCCGGTTACATGGCCAAGGAAAGCGCCCCTGAAGAATTGCTCAAGGCCATTGAGCAGATCTCAAACGGCCAGAAATACGTCAGCCCTCAACTGGGTGCGCAGCTCGCCGCCCAATTGGATAAGGGCATGAGCAAGCCCAAGCATCAGGCACTCTCTGACCGCGAATATCAAGTCATGTGCCTCATCGCGTCTGGAAAAACTCCGACAGAAATCGCCGAGGATCTGAGTCTGAGCGTCAAAACCGTGAGCACGTATCGGGCCCGCATCCTTGAAAAAATGGAAATGAAAACCAACGCGGAACTTATGCACTACGCGATGCGCGAACGGATCGTCAATTGACTCCGGGCGCCTGATGGCGGGCTGGAACCAGTAAATCCAAAGATACCTGTTGGGATTGAGGGGGCTTTTTCAAAAGCGACTTATGGCGTCTTAACTCCCAAACTTATTGTCGGGGATCATTTCCTTTAGCAAATTTCGAACTCCGGCGTCATCGTTGCTTTCCGCCGCCTCAAAAAGCTTTTCGAGACCAACCTTCAATTCATTCCAGGGCCGCAGTTCATTTTGTGTAATGAAAATCTTTCCATGGCTTGTCGCGCTCACACCCTCGTCCTGCGTGAGAAGTTCCTCACTCAGTTTTTCGCCCGGTCTTAAACCGGTGAACACAATCGGGATATCGCTCTGAGGTTCCAGGCCGGACAGGGTGATCAAGTTGCGCGCCAAATCGACGATGCGGACGGGCTTACCCATATCAAGAATAAAGAGTTCGCCGTCCTTCCCGAGTTCGCCCGCCTGGATCACGAGGCTCACCGCCTCCGGAATCGTCATGAAGTAGCGCGTGACCTCTGGGTCCGTGATCGTCAGGGGGCCGCCCAGCTCGATTTGCCGACGAAAGGTCGGGATGACCGATCCGCGGCTGCCGAGCACGTTGCCAAACCGCACAGAAAGAAACACCCCCCCACCTTTCGATCCGTTCATTGCGCTTACAACCATTTCAGCGACGCGTTTGCTCGCTCCCATGATTCCTGTCGGGCGAACGGCCTTGTCCGTCGAGATGAAGATGAATCTTTCGACTTCAACCTGCTTCGCGGCGCGGGCGAGAGTGAAGGTTCCGAGGACATTGTTCTTAACGGCCTCCGCGGGTTGCGCCTCCATCAGGTGGACGTGCTTGTGCGCCGCGGCGTGAAAAACAATCTGGGGACGCAGCTTCTGAAAAATGTCCTGCACGAAATCCTCATCACGAACGTCGCCGATGAATGACAGCAACTCCGTCCCCTGTTTTTGGGCGATGCCCCCGAGTTCGACGATCGACTCAAAAATGCTGTTCTCGCCCTTGCCGATGAGAACCACGGATTTGGGTTTTTGAGCCAGCGCCTGGCGGCACAACTCACGCCCGATAGAGCCGCCTCCCCCCGTGATCAGCACGCGCTTGTCCTGAAGGTAGGTCGGGTGGCCGTCCTGTTGCAGATTCACGGGCTCCCGCCCGAGCAAGTCTTCGATTTCCACGCGGCGGAGGGTGTTGATGACGACGCCGCCGGACATCACTGACGTGAGCGGGGGAACGATTTTGAATTCGAGTCGTGCGGAATGACAATGTTCGACGATCTCGCTCAAGATCCGGGGCGTCGGACGCTGGAGCGCGATGACGAGTTCATCCGGGCGAAACCGCTCAATGATTTTGGCGAGATCCGTGAGATTGCCCGCGACCGGAATGCCATGGATTTTGAGCCCAACCATGGATGGCTCGGGATCGACATAGGCTACGGGTCGGTAAGCGCCCGCCGTGACTTTCGATAGATCGCGCGCGACCTGCTCCCCAGCATCACCCGCGCCGATGATCAGTACCCGCTTTGTCTGCTCCGGCCTCAGGCTGCTGAAATATCTGAGAACAATTTCACGCCAAAGAAGCCGGATTCCAGCCGTTGCAATCAACGTGAGCATCCAGTCGTTAAACACAATGCCCCAAGGGATCCGCAGAATGTGTTCTTCGGTCGAATCGAGGGGATAGCCGCCAAGGCTCGAGATGAACGACGTGCAAAGATTCAGAAGTATGATGACCGCCGTTGCAATCGAATCCGCCGCGGCAATCAGAAGCATTTCGTAGTTGCCCGCATGGCGTGAAATCGACTGATAAAGCCCGAAAGCATAGAAAAGTCCGAGCCTCAGGAGGACAATCGGACCGACGACGTGAAGGAGAAGTGATTCGTATTCTTCCGGTACTCGACCGTGGCGAAAATGGAGCCATAGCTCAAAATTGACGGCCAGCCCCGCCGCCATGAGGAGCCCGTCCATGAGCGCAAGGGTGGCTCGGCGCAGATGCGGATTACGGGCCAGCCAAACTGGCCCCCAAGGGTTAAGAGGCGAGGCGAGAGCGGAGCCACGAGGTGAGGTTGGGGTCGGCGAAGTTTCAGGGTCCATGGTGCGTAACCTTAAACGAGGCGCGGAGCATCTTGCAAGTTCTGCTCCAGCCACTTTTCCGCGAAAAAAGATTTGCGATGATTGCTCAGGATTCGAATGGAGAAGCGCGGCTCCCTTGAGATAGCTTTCAGTACGATGCGTGTAGTAATAACCATTTGCGGAATCTTTTTTGGGCTTATCCTTGTCTTGTCCGTGTGGATCAGGATTGCAAGAGTGAGGTACGCAAACTCGATCAAGCCCTATACCTCTTACGATCATCAGCTATTTATTGCCAAGGGATGCGACCAGTACAAAGAGCAGTACGGGAAATGGCCTGCTTCTTTCGAAGAGTTGGCGACTTTCCGCATCGATTTGAGCGATCCTTGGACCAGAGATGGATGGGGTCGGGAATTCCTCCTGATCCCGTATGATGTGTCCAAGGGTTACGGTTCACTTATCAGCTATGGACGAGATGGGAAGCCGGGTGGCAGCGGGTTAGATCACGATCTTGAGGTGAGGTTTCCAACCGAGGCCAACGCCACCTCGAACGAACGAATGGGCCAAGGACTAAGGAAGCCAGATCGGAGGATCTAGCAAGACCGATGACCGCTCAGGCTGCAGGAACGAAGATTTATGGTTCGAGATGACGCGCTCACACCCGACGAGATTGCAAGAATTCGCGCCGCCCGGGAGAAAGCTTTCATCTTGTATGAAGGAAAACTGACCCCTCATCGGTCGTGTGGCGTTTGCCTGGCCGAAACCTTTGGTCTACCCTGGAGACCGTACCAGTCGCTCCGCCGGGGCGGCATCACGGGCGAGGGAGCGTGCGGAGCAATTCGCGCGGGCGAAATGATTCTGGGAGAAATTCTGGGACCCGAAAATCCAACGGATCCCGTCAACGAGCGATTCAAGGAAGCAATTTCATATTACCAAACGCGCTGGAAGCAGATTCAAGCGCGCGCCGGCTGGAGCGACACGATTTGCAATACGCTTGTGGCCCCGTTTGAAGATTTCAAAGGACCGGAGCGCACATCATTCTGCACGAGCATGGCCGCCGACGCGGCCGAACTGGTTGCGGAAACCCTCGTCCGTATCGGGGAGCCATTCGAGATCGTACCGTTTAAAATTCCCGCCGCAGAGAATTTTGAAGCTTTCAAATAGTCCCCCATTGACGACTTTCGGATTCTCTTCGACGGTCAATTGGGCCATATGTTAAAAGATTCCGGGGAATGTATCTCAGGAGAGCCCCGCGCATGCAACTTCTCGGATTTCTCGCAATTTCCTGCCTCATTTTAACCTGTGCCTACTGGTTCGTCGGGGGAAAGCTTGCGGCCATGTTTGGGCTGAGCCGCGCCCACGATACGCCCGCCCACCAGATGCGGGACGGGTTGGATTACGAGCCGGCGCGCGCCTCTTATCTCCTTCCCCAGCACTTCTCCGCCATTGCCGCGGCAGGGCCAATCGTCGGGCCGATCCTCGCGGGAATTTATTTTGGTTGGGGGCCTACGTGGGTCTGGATCATTCTCGGATCGATCCTCGTCGGCGGTATTCATGATTTCACGGCGCTGCTCGCGAGCGTTCGACACAAAGCGCGTTCGATCGCCGAAATCGTTCGACTTTACATGAACCCGCGCGCCTATTTTCTTTTCCTGGTGTTTATATGGTTTGCGCTGATTTACGTCATCATCGCCTTCGCGGACGTTACTGCCGGCACTTTCGTGACGGCGGGGAGTTCGGCCGAAGCTGCTGCCCCCGGACCGGCGGTGGCGAGTTCCTCGCTTCTCTATCTGGTGCTGGCGGTGATGATGGGGTTCAGTCTGCGATTCACGAAAATCGGGTCGTTCAAGGCGAAGCTGATTTATCTCCCGCTGGTTTTTATCGCGATCGTCGCGGGACCGTATTTGCCGATGGATCTTGGCAAGGTTTTTCCCGGTGCCAACATTCAACAAGTGTGGGGTTATATTCTCTTGGCGTACTGTTTCGTCGCGGCGCTTACTCCCGTTTGGGCGCTTCTCCAGCCCCGAGGTGAGCTAGGCGGATACTTCCTGTATATCGTCATGATCGCCGCGGTCGGAGGGATTCTCGTTGGAGCATTCACGGGAAGCTTTCACATCGCGCAGCCGATGTTTAAAGGCTGGGAGGCGGAGGCCGCCAAAAGCTCCCTTGGCTACGCGGCTCCGCTTTTTCCCATTCTGTTCATTACCGTCGCATGCGGGGCGTGCTCCGGCTTTCACAGCATCGTCGCCAGCGGAACCACAAGCAAACAACTGACGCGCGAATACGATGCCCGCCCGATCGCCTACGGCGGAATGCTGCTTGAGGGGTTTTTTGCCTGCATCAGCCTCGCCACGCTGATGATCGTCGAGAAACCAGCAGGCAGGCCGGACGCCATCTATGCTCAAGGCATCCGCGATTTCGCCGCCGGTGCTCTGGAGCCGTTCGTGGGTCAATCGCAACACTTGCGGGGCGTCCTTTATCAATTCGCGCTTCTCTGCTTCGCGACCTTCGTTTTCGACACGCTCGACGCCTGCACGCGCCTGGCTCGTTACGTGCTGATGGAACTTCTCGGATGGACTTCGCGCAGGCAGGCCATCTTCGCGACGGCAATCTCGCTGCTCCTGCCCGTGATCACCCTTTCGCTTCCCCGCGTCAAATTCGAGGACAAGCCTCAGCCGCTCTGGGCAATCTTTTGGAACATCTTTGGAAGCAGCAACCAACTGCTGGCGGCGTTGACACTGATCGGGGTCACCGTCTGGCTCGCTCGCAAACGATTGCCGTATTGGATTGCGCTCGGCCCCGCGATCTTCATGATGACGATGACGATGTGGAGCCTGGTCCTTTCCCTACCGCCGTACCTCAAGCTCCTCCGGGGCGATAGGCCCGTTGAAGTTTTCAAGCACATGCAATTTGGAATCTCGGTTTCGCTGATCGTCCTTTCCTGCTGGCTGATCGTCGAGGCCATCCTGACCTGGCGCACGATCGTAAAACCGCCGGAAGGGTCGCCCTCGGGCGAACCCGCGCTGACCTGATTTCTCATTCCCCATGAAAGCTGGTTGAACCGTGAACTCCCCAAGCAGAATTCTTGCTTCCTTAATTCTCTTCGTTATTATCGCGATCAGGCATGCGCCGGAAGTTCCTGCCCGGAGCAGCGAGAGTGTGGATAATCCAGCTCAGGGTTCAATTTTGCTTGGTACTCCAAGCCAGGCACGGGGTAACAACGACGCCGGATCGTCAATAACAGGAGCGAAGTCTTCCAATTTCTTGCCCGAAGCTCTTCCTTCGCTCAACACCTTGGGCTCCGTCATTTTTTACGGAGCTTCCCCTACGCTTCAGGCCGCCAGCCTGATGACAAACTTTTTTCAGGCTGAAGATTTTCGGCTGAACTCACCGGCAACGATTCAGTCGGTACGGTTTTGGTCGCTGCAGGCATTGAATGCCTGGGACGGAACCTGTTACTACGAAATATCGACCGATTCGTCCGGAAAACCGGGCTCTGTTTTAAGTTTCGGCTCGGTCCCCTTGACGACCCATGCCGCCACGGGTGATTCCATCACGACGCCCCCGCCGCAGAGTGCGGTTTTATCCGAATTCACGAATGAATTTGATCTTCCCACCGGACTGCGGCTCAACGCGGGAACCTACTGGCTAACGCTCCACATGAATGCCAATTGCGCGGGCGGGCTGGTTGGCTGGGAAAGCGGCGCCCCAGGCTTTGGTACCATCGGGTTGGAAAATGCGGGCTGCACGGGGACCTCCTGGATAAGCTCGACATACGAGCACGCCTTCGAGTTGTTCGGCACATTCGATTCCAACTGCCTGAATCTGGCCCATCCGACGCGTGTGCCCTTTCTTTCAAGCGCCATTCATGATGGCGATTGCAGTGTTGCAGTTGAGATGAATTCCAACGTCACCGTTTCATCATTGGGCATTCTTGCCATCTTTGGCCGCTCGACGACGTTAACGGTTCGAGTCCGGCAGGTCAACGGAGCGGCGATCGGCGCGCAGCTTGCCACGGCAAATGCTTCAGTTTCCAGGGGTGGGCCGCGCATTTTTGAGGTGCCGATTGATTTTACCTTTCAATCAGGCCAGCGTTACGACATTGCGTTCAACGTGACGTCGGGTTGGGGAAATCCGAGTGACCACGCCCTCGACTTCTCCGCTTTTGACAACCCCACCTTGAACAGAGCAAACGGGTATGACGTCGGACCTTTTCGAGTCCTCGATGGGCGGGGCCGCGTCGGTGACACGAGTTCCTACACGGATAAGTTTCTGCCGCACATTGAGGCGTGCCTGGCAGAGGGAAACTTTGACGCGATCGGCCTGGATACGACTAATAAAAATTTGGTTGGGTTCGATCTTGCTGCGCCGCAGGTCCTGAGCGCGCTCGCCAAGACAAGGCCCGGCTCGAACTGGGTTGGGCTGGATGTTCGACCTGGCGCAGGAAGGCAAACATTGTACGCGCTGGACGCAACGCTTGAGAAATTGGTCACCATCGGCGCCGTTACGGGTGCGATTACGCAGATTGGGGATGTAAACGCATTCTCCAATGAAATATTCACCGCGATGAGCTTTGACCCGACGGACGGAAAGCTTTACGCGAGCAGCGCCAGTGCGAATTACACGCAATCCTCTCTTTATTTAATCAACCCCTCCAGCGGATCGACGAATCGAATCGGGGCTGTACCGGGTGCATTGGGCCTTGCCGGGATCGCAATCAATCAATCGGGCGTGCTTTACGGAATCGACGCCTCAAACGATGTCCTGATTCAAATTGACAAGGGAAGCGGCGCGTCGAGCGTTGTGGGTCCGCTCGGGGTCAACATCAATGGAGTTGAAGGAATCAATTTCGACCCGGCCAGCGGGATTCTCTATGGAACGCTTTACAGTGTTCCAAGCGACCGCGCAGAGTTTTATACAATCAATACTGCGAGCGGAACGGCGAGCCTGGTCGGCGCGTTGGGGACAACTCTTCCGGGAACGCCAAGGCTGGTCATCAGTTCCATGACTCTTTTGAATGACGCTGTTCCGACTCCCACGCCGTCGCCAACCTCGAACCCGACGTCGACCGAGACCCCAATCAATCCGACGCCAACAGAAACTCCGACACCAACAGAAACTCCATCGCCAAGTGCGACGCCGAGCGTTTCTCCCTCACCGAGCGACACACCAACGCCAAGTGAAACTCCTTCGCCGAGTCCGAGCCCCACGCCCTACCGCGATGCGATCCCGCGCGGACATAGCATCCCGCCCCAGGTTTATGCCGGGGAAGTCTTCCTGGTCGGCGTCAGTATGCGCAACACGGGGACGACAACATGGAGCCAGGACGTGAACGATTTTCTCGTAACCGAAACCGACCCATGCGGCTTGTTCCCCGATTTCCTTTTTCCGATCGATCCCGGCATATCAGTCGCGCCGGGAGAGGAATACCAATTTATCGTGTCCCTGCACGCTCCCGCGACGCTCGGACCCTGCCAGGTCGGACTGCGGATGGGACAGCGGTTCGTTCAATACTTCGGGCAGCCGCTTGAATTAAATGTATCGATCGTAGCCCGGCCGAACGGGGTAACCGAATGGATCGAATACGAGTAGCGCGTTCCGGCCCGTGAGTCACAATTTTTGAAAGTTTTCACAAAAATGTGGGAAGCGCAATCCTCTGCGCCGATTCTTCAGCACCCCGTGCTCGACGCCGATTATTCACGGCCGAAGGTGCTTGTCGTACCAATCCGCCATCACTTTGACTTCCTCATTAATGGTTGGCCAGGGGTGTCCGCCCCCCTCCTTGATGATCAACTCCGCCTCGACGCCTTTCTCTTTCAACGCCTTCACAAACAACTCCGACTGCGCCATTGGGACCAGCGGATCCTTTGTGCCATGAAAGATCAGAAACGGCGGAGCCTCGGCAGTGACATGTTGCGCCGGGGAGATTTTCCGCATCGCTTCGGTGACTTGTTCATCGGTCGGCGGCGCCGCATCGCTCGGGGGGAAAAACAGAGCCTTCATCATCGTGCGCGCCAGCACTTTTCCGGCGCCCCACTGGGTAAAGTCGGTCGGAGGAAAGAAGACAGCCGCCGCCTTGACGGTGCTGCTTTGCCGCTGAATAACGTCCTTGGCCTCCGGATTACCCGCGTCCGCCGTAACCGCCGCGAGGCATGCGAGATGGCCTCCCGCCGAGGCCCCCGTGAGCCCGAGCCTCGCCGGATCGATCTTATATTGTTCCGCATTCTGCTTGACCCAGCGGATCGCATGCTTGACGTGATCCAGCATTTCCTGTCCGGTGAATTTCGTGATCGAGCCTGGCCGAACCGCGAAGACCGTGTAACCTCGCGAACAAAAAATCTGGTAGAACTGCGCCTGCTCGTGATCGCGAATCTTGCCCCGATCCGAATACCATGACCCGCTGGCGACGTCGACGATGGCAAGTCCGTTTCGTTCGCCTTTGGGCGTGAAGATATCCATCACCAGGGCAATGCCATCGACATCGTTGTCATAGATGACATCCTTGGTTTGATCGTAGGCGCGGCCTGTGGCTGGAGAGGCTGGGGCTTCGGCGAAGAGCCTTGAATCGAAACTGAAAATGTAGGCGAGCATGCACGCCGAGATGATGAATATTTGGAAACGAACGTGATTCATTCTGGATTCTCCATGGAGGTGGATATCATTCGAGCAAAGTGTTGACAAGATGATCAGGCTAGGGAGTAATCGGGAGAAAATCAAGATCGATAGCCTTCAGGAACGGAATTCAAGATGACGCGGAATTTGCAAAAACACGGTCCTTTTCACTTTCTTCGCTCCTTCGGGAGGGAACCAATCCTCGCTTTGTTTTTCATATTACCGTTTTTCCGAATCTTGGCGGAGGAGTTGCCAGGAGGGGCAAAGCCGCTTGAGCATGAAGGCGACCTGAGCGGTTTTATGGTGCAGAGTCTTCATCAATTTCTGGATGAAGAGACTCAGGCTTCCCTGGAGCGGCGCAAGGCGCATTGGAAGCAGGATTTCACTTCGCCTCAAGCCTACGTGAAATCAGTCGAACCAAATCGGGACCACTTCGCGCAACGAATCGGCGCGATCCATCCGCGTGTGAAATTCGATGAGATCGAGTATGTCACGACTTCGAAAGTGGACTCCCTGCTCGCGAAGGACTCGCGGTGCTCCGTTCGCGCCGTGCGCTGGCCCGTTTTGGAGGGAGTGGAGGCGGAAGGGCTGCTGCTCGAACCCTCGGCTGCCCCAAAGGCTTATGTTGTTGTCGTGCCTGATGCGGATACCCGGCCCGAGGTATTGGCCGGGCTGGATGTCTCTGAGCCCGAAGCCGTGACGGCCGAGTTTCAGGCAGCGCGTATTCTCGCGGAAAGTGGTTGTCTCGTTCTCGTCCCGATGTTGATCGACCGGAACGACGAGTTTTCAGCCAACGAGCGAATTGGCAAGAAGACCAATCAGCCCCACCGGGAATTCATTTATCGGATGGCCTACGAGCTGGGTTCGCACATCATCGGGTATGAAGTTGAAAAAGTCCTGGCCGCCGTGGATTGGTTCGCGAATCTGGCGGGGGGCTCCGACCCGCAAATTGGGCTGGTGGGCGATGGCGAAGGGGGATTAATTGCGTTTTACGCGGCGGCCCTCGATCCGAGAATCGATGTTGTGTCCGTCAGTGGTTACTTTCAATCCCGCCAGGAACTTTGGAAGGAACCGATCTACCGCAACGTTTGGGGGTTGCTCGAAGAATTTGGGGATGCGGAGATTGCGGGATTAATCGCCCCGCGAAAGTTGATTATCGGCGCGAGCCTTGCGCCTGAGATCGAAGGTCCCCCGGCGCCGAAATCAGGACACTCCGGGGCGGCTCCGGGTAAAATCACAACCGCCTACCCCGAATCCCTCCTCCCGGAGTTTGAGCGGGCCAAAAGCATTTACGCCAAGCTGGGGATTGCAGATCATATCGCGCTGATTCGTGATGAAAGCGTCATCATGGAGCCCGGCTATCCAACCATTACCGAAGCCTTCCTTGCGCAAGTCGCTCCGGGATCCAAGTTGCAGGGCGCAGAAAAGAACGAGCTCCAAAAGAATGGAAGTATGGACCCTCGACAACGGATGCAAAGGCAATTCGGTCAGCTTGTGGAGTTCACACAAAAGCAATTGCGCCTCAGCGACTCCGAAAGGGCGCGCCTCTGGGACAAAATGATGCCCGAGAAGAACATAAAAGCTGAAGATTGGGCGGCGGCCGCGCAACCCATGCGGGATTACTTCTGGGAAGAGGTAATCGGAAAATTCCCGTTTCCCACGATGGATCCGAATCCGAGGATGCGGAAAGCTTACGATCAACCCCACTTTATCGGCTATGAGACATTGCTCGACGTGTGGCCGGGTGCTCCGGCTTCGGGCGTGTTGCTGGTGCCGAAGGATTTGAAACCTGGAGAAAAGCGGCCGGTTGTCGTTTGTCAGCATGGCCTGGAAGGCAAGCCGAAGGACACGATTGATACCGGCAGCGCCTATTACCACGATTTCTCGGCAAAGTTGGCGAACCAGGGATTCATCGTCTACGCACCCCAGAATCCGTACATCGGGGGGGATGACTTTCGATCGTTGCAGCGGAAGGCGAATCCGCTGAAAAAATCGTTGTTTTCCGTCATCGTTGGCCAGCACCAGCAGACGATCAACTGGCTGGAGAAATTGCCATTCGTCGACTCAAAGAAAATCGCGTTTTATGGATTATCGTACGGAGGCAAGACGGCGATGCGGGTGCCCGCCATCGAGCAACGATACTGCCTGTCGATTTGCTCCGGCGATTTTAATGAATGGATTACTAAGAACGCGACCGTCGATTCCCCCTATTCCTACATGTTCACGCCGGAATACGAAATGTTCGAATTCAATCTTGGGCGCACCTTCAATTATTCCGATATGGCCAAGCTGATTGCGCCGCGGCCGTTCATGGTCGAGCGCGGCCATCGCGACGGCGTCGCGCCTGACGAATGGGTCGCGGCGGAGTATGCGAAGGCGAAGAGATTCTATGATGAAATGGGGATTGGAGGGCTGACCGAGATCGAATACTTTAATGGCCCCCATGAGATTAACGGAGAAGGAACCTTTAACTTTTTGATAGGCTTCCTCGAATTCGGCAATAAAACCCTGACTTTTTCAAATTAATCCTCACATGAAAAGGGGCGCCGAGTGATCAGCGCCATTTTTTCGTGAGTATGGAGCCTATCGGCTCGCTTTTGGGCCGGAAGGCCGCGGGAACGAAAATCAGAATCCGTCTTCCGTATTGATATGGGCCACATGAGTTACGCCGGTGTTCGGTTCGGTTGTTGTATAAGTCAGCCAGCCGAGCATCATTTCGTCCGTCGTCGGTCCGCCGAAGCGGATTGACTTGGTGGGATCGGGATTGGCCTTGTTGCTCGTTGAATTATTGAAGTGCATCGTCACTTCGATTCGCGTGCCGGCGGGAATTTTCTTTGGCTCCTTGAATTCATACGAAGTTTGCCAGTTGAAATCGTATTGTGGGACGTAAAGCAAAGTTTCCTGCGTGCCGTCCGGATAGAAGGCGACGTACTTTGCATCCTTGCCGCGCAAGTGCATGTGCGGCATAAGGTCAAGAATGGTGGTGTCTTTCTCAAAAACGCGCGCCGAACCGACTTCCCAGTTCGGATGACCGGGAGGAATTTCAAAGTCATGGTTTCCGATCGGGTCGATGATCACGCGATGCGCGACAGGTTTCGTGTGAAACTTGAAGGCAACCATCGATTGATCCCAAACGCCTGTGCCGGGGCCCGGTTGCTTGTGATAGTGCATGGCAAAGACGATTTTGGTCCCCTTCTTTAGAAGCACGCCATACCCCTCGGGGTACGAGTCGGGTTCGTTGCCCGGCGCGATCCCGCCGATCATGCCACGATCTCCCTGGCCGGCGGACGCCCCCGGCGCGATCGCATATCCAATTATGTGATGCACGACCGGGCCGCTCGCTCGGAATTCTTGCGCCTGGATATATCGATCTTCGGGCATATCCTTCTCACTGATTTCTGTCGTGAAGTTGATGTATTGATCGTCGACTTCATCTTTTACGAAATAGGGCTGGGGCATCCTGAGGACGAGATCGGGCTGGCCGAACGACCATTCCGTCGATGAAAAGACAAGCGGCGCGGGAGCTTCCTCGCTGCGTCCCTCAGGCGCGCCCGACTCCGCCCAGCGGATAATTGTTTGCGTCTGGAGATCGCTCAGGGCGCGCTCATTGATGAAAATCCCGTGGAACTCGGGCGACGCATGCCAGGGCGGCATTTGTTTGGAACTGACCTGCTTCAGGATCGATTTGACCCAGGGCCGAACATCCTGATAGCTCATCAACGGCATTGGAGCAACCATGCCGCCCATGTTGAGTCCGGTGGGCCGATGGCAATTCTGGCATTTGGATTGCAGGATGGGGAGGACGTCCTTATTAAACGTCGGCGGGGCGGGGGCATCGTCGGCCCAAGCGCCAAGGGCTCCACAGAACAGGCTCACGCCAAAGCAACACAGAATGGATTGAAAAACCCGCTTCATGGATGCAATTCTCCTCGATCTGAAGGTGGAATCCGGGATGGATTCTAATTAGATTTTTATTAACGAAAAATCGCTGAAAATGCGAGCGGAAATATTCATTAGGCACTTTTGGCGGCAGCGACGGTTCTTGTTCTATGAAAGCCGATGATATCAAGAGATTCCTCCAAATTATACAACCTGCCATCCCGGCGATTGAAGCAGCTGGTTTTCATCATTACGTAAATAGAATTTTTCGAAGGGTGTTTAGCCGGCATATTTATCAAGACTTCTTGTTCGCATGGCCACGTGACGAAAAGGACGATTTTAATCTCTATCTCGAAGTCGGCTGTCCGGGCGACAGGATGATGGAGGTTATTGAAGGGAACGCCGTCAATTTGCCGTTCCTTCACCTGGGCGTGTTGGACACTTTTAGTTGCACGAAGGCAGGCGAAGTCTTAATGGAGAGATGCCGTATCCCTCCGCATTCGTTTGAATGTCCGTTTCCATATTTTTCCTGGTTTCTGATTGACACGCGGCCGGTCTGGGAGGAGTGGTTCGAAAAATTTACAACGCCAGAGGCCCTGGTGAATTGGTGCTTGGAGGGGGGCGACGACTGCGGCTTCAAGAAGTATGAAGTTCTCGCACCTGTTAATTACCGGAAGGCCGCCATGATACTTGCTTACTTGGGCCGAAACCAGGAGGCCTTAAGGGCGATAGAGGAGTACCATCGGCTCATGTACGAAAACAAGCCGGGCATGCTGGAGCTAAGTTTGAAGACAAATTCGCGCGGTTACGCATACGAAACACAATTCATTCAGGACTTGAGATCAGGCAAGCATGTCATCCCGGCGGAGTACGGTCAAATTTAGATCACGCAACCGCATGGTGAGCCAATGAAAGCTGGTGATGTCAAAAGGTTCTTTCAAATCATTGAGCCGATAAAACCTGTGATTAAAGCTGCCGGCTTTGATCATTATGTAGACAAAATTTTCCGGCGCATTGTAAGTTCCCACATTTATCAGGATTTCCTATTTGCCTGGCCACGTAATGCCAAGGATGAGTTCAATCTCTATCTCGAAATACGGTGTCGAGGGGATATGCTAATGGCTGTCATTAATGGGAGGCCGGTAAATTACCCGTTTTTTAACCTCAATGTGGGACATACATTTTGCTGTACGGAGAACGGAAAGAGGTTAATGGATATATTTGATCCTCCCCCATACAGTTTTGAAGATCCTTTTCCTTACTTTAATTGGTTCCTGAACGATACTCGACCCGTCTGGGAGGAATGGTATGCGAAGTTCACAACTCCACAATCCTTGGTCGATTGGTGTTTTGACGGGGGGGATATTTGCGGTATCAACAAGTATGAAGCTCCGGTTCCAATCAGCTATCACAAGGCGGCTATGATCCTAGCTTGTATGGGTAGAAACCAAGAGGCCTTAGAGGCCATGCACGAATATCATCGACTCTCCTACGAAAATAAACCTGGGGTGTTGGAGTTTGACTTGAGGACAAACCCACTTCGGTACGCCTACCAGATGCAATTCATGCAGGATCTGAAATTGGGGAAGCATGTTATTCCAGCCGAATACGGCCCAATTTAGGAATTGACTGAGTGACCGGCCGTGGCACAGCAAGGAAGGCCGATGCTTCACCTTGTATGAAGAACGGGCCAGCTGGATTTGATCTCAACTGGAGATATCGTTGCTGACCTTGCTGTGAGGGCAGGACGGCCCGCACTTGAGGTAAGGAAGGGATCGCGGGAGATCCAAAGGAACGAGAGGTGGTCCCGCTGGAAAGGTATATTGTGGCTTCCTCAACGACGAGTTTAAGGCGGAATTGGTTTCGCCACGCCAATCAACATCTTTTCCTTACAAAAGTGAACTGAAAGTACAATTTTTAGAGGAACCCGTGAAAGCTAAAGATATCAGAGAATTTCTTCACATTATCCAACCCGTGATGCCTGCCATTGAGGCTGTGGGTTTTCATCATTATGCAGTGAATATCTTTAGGCGCATTTTAAACCGTCACATTTTTCAGGATATCTTGTTCGCTTGGCCGCGTAATGCAAAAAATGAATTTAACCTCTATCTTGAAATACGCTGTCCGGGTGACATGATGCTGACCAAGGTGGCTGGAAAATGGGTAAACTATCCTTTCTTTCATCTCAATGTTGCAAGCACATTTTGTTGCACAGAGATGGGTAGAAAACTTGAGAAAAAGTTTGAACCTCCCCCTTACAGCTTCGATCGGCCGTTTCCATACCTGGGTTGGTTTTTATATGACATTCGGCCCGTCTGGGAGGAATGGTATGGCAAATTCTGCACCCCGCAATCCTTGGTGGATTGGTGCCTCGAGGGAGGCGACATCTGCGGTATCAACAAGTACGAGGCGCCAGCGCCGGTTAGCTACCGAAGCGCCGCGGTAATCCTCGCCTACATGGGCCGAAACCGAGAAGCCCTGGAGGCGTTTGAGCAGTACCATCGGCTTCTTTACGAAGATAGGCCTTAGGCCTTGGAATGGGAGCAAGAACACTTCCCTCTACGCTACGCCTATTGGATCCAGTTCGTCCAGGACTTGAAATCGGGGAAGCACGTTATTGCAGCAGAATACGGCCCAATTTAGGGCTTGGCTGAGTGACCGGCACTTCGCAAAGAAGGCCGGCACCTCACATTTCTGTGAGGTGCCGGCCTTCTTGAATTTGCTCTTGAACTACCTGCTCGCTTAGTCGCGCGAACGTTCGCGTTCACGGAATCCGAGCGGTCCACGGTCTCCGCCATGGCCACCTGAACCACCCCGTCCGCCGCGATCGCGATCACCACCCCGGTCACCGCCGCGATCGCCGCCTCGCCCGCCACGGTCGCGGAATCCTCCGCCTCCGCCGCCGCGCGGCCCGCCGCGTCCACGATCACCGCCGCCACCGCTGGGTCTCGGGGCCGGCTCGTATTCGCGCCCTTCGGCCTCGGCCAGCACGGCCTTGCGGGAGAGGCGCACACGCCCGGTGTCGTCGATGCTGATGACCTTGACGGTCAACTCATCGCCGAGTTGGACGACGTCCTCAACCGCCTCCACGCGTTCGAAGGCCAGTTCGCTAATATGAACCAATCCGTCCTTGCCGGGAAGAATCTGCACGAAGGCTCCAAAATCGGTGATACGGACGACCTTGCCCGTATAAACTTTATGCAGTTCTACTTCTTCGACAAGACCGCGGACCTCGGCTTCGGCGGCCTTCGCGGCCTCGCCGGAGGTCGATGCGATATAGATTGTTCCGTCGTCCTGAACGTCGATTTTGACGCCGGTACGCTCGATGATGCCGCGAATGACTTTGCCGCCGGGCCCGATAATCGCGCCGATCTTATCGATCGGTATCTTGATCGTGGTCATGCGGGGCGCGTTCGGCGAAAGCTCGGCGCGCGGCTCCGCGATCGTCTCGGTCATTCGATCAAGAATGAACAGGCGGGCCTTCTTGGCCTGTGCAAGCGCCTTTTCGAGCACCTCGAATGAAACGCTTTCAATCTTGATATCCATCTGGAGCGCAGTCACGCCGTCGCGCGTTCCCGTGACTTTGAAGTCCATGTCGCCGAGGTGATCCTCGACGCCCTGGATGTCCGTAAGCACGGCGAATTCACCTTTATGCGCGACCAAGCCCATCGCAATACCCGCGACCGGTTTTCTGATCGGCACGCCGGCATCCATCATGGCGAGGCAGCAGACGCAAGCCGTTGCCATGGAGGAAGAGCCATTGGATTCCAGAATCTCGGAGACGACGCGAATGGCGTAGGGAAACGCTTCCTTCGTCGGAAGCACGGGAATCAGCGCGCGCTCCGCAAGGGCTCCATGCCCGATTTCGCGGCGGCCCGGCGCGCGCATGGGCCTGGCTTCGCCCACGCTCCAGGGCGGGAAATTGTATTGCAGCATGAACGGCTTTTCGGAGATGCCGAGCATGTTGTCGATCTTCTGCGCGTCGTCGAGCGTCCCGAGGGTTACCACGCCCAGGGCCTGGGTCTGGCCGCGCGTGAAAATCGCGGAGCCGTGGGTCTTGGCGAGGGCCGAGACCTCACAGTTGATGGGCCGAATCTGATCAAATGCCCGGCCATCGACGCGCTTCTTCTCCTGGCAAACGAGGGTTCGTACTTCGTCCGAATGGACCTCGTCAACATAGGGAGCAACCAAGTCCTTCACGTCCTCTGGAATTTCGACCAGCTTGGAAACGACTTGTTCAACAATTTCCTTTTCGCGCGCCGCATATCCCGACTTCGGAAGGCCTGCGCGGACCATTTCCTTGAAGAGGGGAGCGGCAATCTTGTCGATCTTTGACTTCAAATCCTTGGGTAGCGACCGAATCTTCGGGTCGAATTTCGATTTTGCTACTTTCTGGACGAAGGGTTGCATCGAGTCGATGATCTTGATGATCGCTTCATGCCCAACTCGCAACGCACCCAGAATGACTTCCTCGGACACTTCCGAAGAGCCGGCCTCCACCATGTTGATCGCATCCTTGGTTCCGGCGAGGACGATATCAAGCTTGCAGTCCTTGATCTGAGAGTAAGTCGGATTCAGGATGTATTCGCCATTCAGATAGCCAACGCGTACCCCCGCGACGGGAACGGGAAAGGGGACATCGGAGATTTGAAGGGCGAGGGAAGCGCCGCAGAGTGCGGCGAGTTCGGCGGGGTTTTCATTGTCGCTCGAAATGATGGTCACGTAGACCATGACTTCATGACGCATGCCGTCCGGGAACAGAGGCCGAATCGAACGATCGATCACGCGCGCCTTGAGCGTCTCATCGTCGCCCGGGCGGCTTTCGCGACGGAAGAATCCGCCGGGCATCCGGCCGGATGCATAGAATTTCTCACGGTAATCCACCATGAGGGGGAAAAAGTCGCGCCCTTCCAGGGGAGCGTCCGAATGCGTGACGGCAACCAGCGCCGTCGTTCCACCGATGTGAACGAGAACCGAGCCGTGGGCCTGCTTGGCAAGCCGGCCGGTTTCAACCTCAAGGGACTCTGCCCCAAAAGGTATTTGAGTAGTCTCTACCATTGTAATTATTTCCTTTTACCTACAAAAGCGGTTACGGCTCGCGTCGTTGCTGAGCCGGAAAGGAAAACGGAACCATGTCGGGGCAGATTTGACGAAGGCAGGGGAAAGTCGGGCTTTTAAGTGCAACGGCTAAACTTGCAAGGGAGCTCGCACGCAATGCGTCTTAGCCGTTCCATTTAAAATCCCGAAGTTCTCCTCCGAAGCTCTTAATCAATCCTCTGCCCATTCCGTCTTCCGGGCGAATTCATTCATCAGAACTGGCCAACGCGGAATGGCTCGCTTAGGAGTCCATCCTCGATTAGCTCCGCCTATTTTGAGCGGCGGAGATTCAATAGGTTCCTCCCTTGCGACGATAATTCAAATTGCGCTTCGGCAAAACTCTTAATGACGAAGTCCAAGTTTCTTGATCAGTTCGCGGTAGCGCTCGATATGCTTGGCCTGCAAATAGGAAAGCAAGCGCTTTCGATGGTTGACCATCTTCAAGAGTCCACGCCGCGAATGGTGATCCTTCTTGTGGGTCTTGAAATGATCCGAAAGCTGATTAATCCGCTCGGTCAAACAAGCGATTTGGACTTCGGGTGAACCGGTGTCGTTGTCGTGGGTTCGGTAAGTCTGAATGACTTTGCGTTTTTCTTCTGTCGTGACGGCCATGGCGGCTGTCTCCTCTTTGGCGCCGACTTATTGTCCGCGCGGGTTCCAAGGGTCTTCAGGTAAGTTCCTTGCCGATCACCCCAGCGCCGCGCCGGAGACGGACTTCGGGCCGAGAATGACGTTGAACCTCTTGGGCCAATCTCGTTCAACGATGTTGAATGTCAAGATTGACTTGCCATTTAAGGTTTTCAGCATGGTGTTGTCAATGCAAAGATGCGGCAGATTCAGAACCTGATAACTTGTGAATTTGGACCGCCCATAGTATCGTTTCCTTTTTAGATCCTATGGCCAGTCCGACGGAGGATCCATGCTTCCGAGCAATCTTCTTCAAGATTCAGCGCGAGATGTTAAGCGTCGGCTTGCACCGCTGTTTTTGGCGGTCGCTTTGCTTTCAACCTCTCGGATTGGCGCGGTCGAATTGCGGTCGCCGACAGAGGAGACCGACGGTTTTTTTGGCAGAATCGTTTCGAGCATGCCGGACATCAATGGTGATGGGCGTGATGAACTCCTGATCACAGGTGCCGGAGAAAACGGGGACGCGGGCCGCGTCTACCAGCTCGATGGCAGCACGCAAGCGGTGCTTCGCACGCTTAATTCACCCAACGCGGTCAGCGCCGGCTTCTTCGGCACGGCGTTATCCGGAGTTCCGGATGTCAATGGGGATGGAAAAGCCGACATTCTGATTAGCGCGTTCGGCGAAGATTCGGGTGCCGGAGCCAACTCAGGACGGGCTTACATTTTTGACGGCGTATCCGGAGCCGTGCTCTGGACTCTGCAAGCCCCGACGCCTCAGGCCAACGGCAATTTCGGTTTGTCAGTTTCGGGCATTCCCGACGTTGATGGTGATAGTCGCGGCGATGTTGTAATCGGCGCGACCGCTGAAAAAGTGGGATCATTCAGCGCGGGCCGCGCCCACCTCTTTAGCGGGGCCACCGGCGTTTTTATCCGGACTTTACAGTCTCCGTCTCCGACTTCAAACGGGCTGTTTGGAGTCGTTGCCGGAATTTCGGATATCAACGCGGATGGCAGAGGCGACGTCATCGTGGGCGCTGAAGGTCAATCTACCCGCTCCGGCCGGGCCTATGTTTTCAGCGGCTCGACCGGCGCGCTGCTTCGAACCTTGATCAGCCCAAACTCGATCATCAATGGTGGATTTGGGTGCGCTGTCGCTCCTGTCCCTGATGTCACAGGAGATTCTCGGCAGGATCTTCTCATAGGGGCGTGGCGCGAGCCGGGTATGTTTACCAGCGCTGCCGGAGCGACCTATCTCTTTGATGGCGTCACCGGAGCCTTCCTTCGCGCCTTCCAATCGCCGGGGGCTGCGACAAACGGATCCTTCGGATCCACGATCTCGGGGATTCCAGATTTGAGCGGAGATGGCCGCGGCGATGTGTTAATTGGAGCCCCCGGCGAAGGAATTCCCGCGGCCTCTGGATTGGCGTATGTGTTCGATGGAGCAACCGGTGCCCTCATTCGTTCTCTTCAGTCCGCCACTCCTTCCGCCAACCGCAAATTCGGAATCTCCGTTATCGGGCTCGGCGACCTGGACGGCGATACTATGGGGGAGGTGCTCGTCGGAACATTCGGCGAGACTTCGGGGGTGAGCCCTTTGCAGGCAGGCCGCGCCTACCTGAACCCTTCTTCCGCCGCGCCTCCCACGCCGAGTCCCTCGCCGACACCTTCTCCAAGCCCCACCGCCAGCCCGACGCCTCCTGTCCGCGCCATCGATGGGATGCTCAAGCTCGAATCTCATTCGAGCAACCCGTACTTATTTGGCGAGTCGATCTCCGGCGTTCCGGATGTGAATGGGGATGGGCATGGAGACTTGGTTGTGGGCTGTTCCTCGGAACAACACGCCTATGTTTTTGACGGTGTCACCGGGGCATTCATCAGAGGCTTGGGTCCTCCCAATCCAGCGCTGGGCTTCGGGTCTCCCGCGACTGGCCTCGATGATGTGGACGGAAACGGACTCGGAGATGTCGCCGTGACAGGTTCGGACGCTATCTACGTGATGAGCCCCTCGTCGGGGATGATTATTCATTCGATCCCCAGGATCTATGGCGGGAAGCTTTCCGGAGTTCCCGATACCGATGGCGATGGACGAGGCGATCTTCTCGCCGCCACCTCAGATACCACGGTCACGCTTTACAATGCGGCCACGGGGGTCTTGCTCCATGAATTTGGATCTCCGAATTTTCAACCGGGGAATGACTTCGGCAACTCCATTACAGGAATTCCGGACATCACGGGTGACAACCGAGGGGACATTTTGATCGGCGCGAACGACGAAAACCGCGTTTACGTCTTCAACGGTGCGACAGGGGCGCTCATTCGGACCCTGCTTCCGGTCAATACAAACGTGCCAGTAGCTTTTGGTGCGGATGTTTCGTGGATACCGGACGTTGAAGGGGACGATGTTCCGGATCTGCTGGTTCATGGCTACGACTTCCCTTACACTACGTATTCATATGTCTACATATTTAGCGGCGCTACCGGTGCATTTATCCGCTCAGTAGCATCTCCTTTCCTGATGCTCGACAGTCATTTTGGAGAAGCGTTGGCCGGGATTCCAGACATCAATGGCGATGGACGGGGCGACTTGCTCGTCGCCGCCAAAAGGCAAGGCGGATGGACTTCCGGTCTGGTGCATGTCTTCGACGGCGCCACGGGTGCTCTGATCAAGCGCCTGCATCCCCCAGATCCCATCGCCGGCGGAAACTTCGGGTTTGCAATCACGTCGATTCCGCACTCGCCGGCGGATGGGCGGGGCGATTTTGCCGTTACGGCCTTTTCGGATTTGTCGGGCGATCCTCCGACTGCCGGCCCTGTGTATATTATTCCGCGCAATACCGCAGCGGTTCCAGTTCCGACGCCAACCCCCAATGCCCAGGGCACACGCGAACTGGTTTCTCCCATTCAACAAATGGTTGGCCGGTTTGGACATTCCGTGGCAGGCATGGGTGACCTGAACGAAGACGGCCGTGGCGAGGTTGCGGTCGGAACAAATAATGAAGACGGCCTCGTGTACGCGGCGGGGCGCGCATATATCCTTGATGGCGCCACGGGAGCAGCCATCCACACGCTTCATTCTCCCAATGCAAGAGGTGAAAGCGTTACCGGCGGATCTGGATCGTGGTTCGGGTATTCGATCTCCGCAGTTCCCGACACGGACGGGGACGGTTACGACGATTTGGTTGTTGGGGCGCCTGGAGAGAGCTTCGGCCAGCCCGAAGCTTCTCCGGCCTATCTCTTCAGCGGGAAGACAGGGCTTCTGCTTCAGACTCTTGTGTCGCCAGGAGCACTATCGGATCGTCGGTCTTTCGGATGGTCCGTTGCCGGCTTGCCTGATGTTGACAGTGATGGACGCGGAGACGTCGCGATTTCTGACATAGGGGGTTTTGTTGGGGCGCAGGATTTCCAAACCACAATTTTTAGCGGAGCGACGGGGGCTATACTCCGAACCTTCATCTCACCGAACCCCGATGCGCCGGGCCATAAGGGATTATTTGGGTTTTCGCTTGCAGGCATTCCTGATATTGACGGTGATGATCTGGGCGACCTGATTATCGCTGCTCCGGGAGAAGACGTAACCTTGCAGGATGTAGGGCGAGTTTATGTCTTTAATGGCGCGACCGGCGCGCTGATCCACACTCTGGTGTCGCCGAACCCCGACACAGGAATAATGAACTTATTTGGCACGAGCCCCGTTTTCTTCCTCGATTTTGGTACCGCCGTGTCGGGGATTCTAGATATCAACGGAGATGCAACTCCTGACATTATCGTCGGCGCGGCATTTGACAACACGGTCGGGGCAGATGCCGGACGTGTGTACGTTTTTAGTGGCGCCTCAGGCGGGCTGATTCGAACCCTGCAATCTCCAAACGCTCAAGCCACTGGCTGGTTTGGGGGCTCGGTTTCCGCGATGCCGGATTATAATGGCGATGGAATTCAGGACATTATTGTCGGCGCGGAGATGGAGAATGATGGGGCGCCGGGCGCGGGGCGGGCTTACATCTGGAATGGCGCGACGGGGGCGCTGCTGAGAACGCTTCAGTCTTCGCACCCGAAGGCCAACTCTTCAATCTACTATATGTTCGGCTCATTCGGCCACGCGGTTGCCGGCTTGCCGGACATCAGCGGGGATGGTCGGGGAGACGTCATCGTCGGGGCTCCGCCGGAGAATCCTCCCTTGAGTTCGCCCGACGAAGGCCGCACGTATCTTTTTGTTTCCTCTACTCCAATTCCGACCCCAAGTCCGACCTCCAGCCCAGTGCCGACCACATCTCCGAGTCCGACGCGTTCTCCCAGCCCAACAGCCAGTCTGACCCCAACCCCAACCCGAACGTCGACACCCTCGCCAACTTCGACGCCATCCCCCAGCCCTTCAAGTTCATCGACGCCACCGCCGAGTTCATCCCCCTCTCCCTCTTCATCACCAACACCGTCACCGACACCGTCATCAACTCCGGCATCAACACTGATTCCTTCTCCATCGGGAACTCCAAGCCCAGTCCCGACGACTCGCCCGATCGCAATCATCTGCCCAAGTTCAAATCTTTCCGGCAATTGCAGAGATGGGAACCGGGTCCTTGTAAAAGGATGCATCGTCGCCGCCGCACAATGGCGTCTTATCAAGAATGTTGAGTTTGAATATCGCCCGACTGGCGCAGGCGCGTTCCTGCCGATTCCCGCTGCCAATCCTCTGAGACCGAATCCTGATACGACCTTCCCCTACTTCATTCACTGGGATACTTCGTCCCTGCCCGACGGCGACTACGATGTCCGTACCGTCGCGACGGATATTTTTGACGTCCCTGACCCCAATCCCTTGTTTGTAACATTCACCAGAAGCTCGAGCTGCTCGTGGATTGAAAGTCTAAACGCGCAGAACGAGGCCCAGGCAGCGGCACCGGTATCAAATTCCCGGGACGAAATGGCGGCGGGGGGTAATTCCGATCTTGATATTGCCGTGAATATCGATCTGCCGATGAATGCTCTGACGTCGGATACACTCCTCCGGATTACTTCCCGCGATCCCGCCCAGTTCACGCCAACACTCGGCTCCTTCTCCAGTATTGGGGATTTCATCGATCTCAGCCTTGATAGCGGTCAAACGGATTTCACCCCTGTTCATTTCGCCCTCCTCACTTTCGAATACCCTGATAATGACAACGATGGAATTGTGGACGGCACGACCGTAAACGAGAGGGTCCTACGAGCGTTCTGGTTCGACGGCCAGGCCTGGCAATTCCTTCCCACCTCGCAAGTCGATGCCGATCTCAACCGAGTCACAGCTGCAACGACGCACTTCACGACATTTGGGCTCCTGGGCCTTCCGAATGACGCGCTCGCCTGGGATGCCTATGAGTAATCAAAGGTCGGAAAGCTCAGGCTGACGGTTTCGCAGAAGCTTCTCTTCATCTGTATACCGGGCTTAGTTTGACTTGCCCAATTTCATCCGGCTGTGACATTTTGAAAAGGATGCCTACCTTCGGAGAGCCCAAAAAGACTTTTGTTCGAGCCTGCTTCCTGAGCGCGGCGCTTTTGCTCTCCGTTCTTTTTGCCGGCTGCGAGCGCGTGAAGACATTGCGTTCCTCCATCCACCTGCCGGGAAAAAAAAGTACGCAGAAATCTGCTGTTCAACCTGCCGGAAAGTCCCAGGTTCTACCGGGGGCTGATATCGCTGCTGCGTTAGTTGGGGGCTGGCAGTTCGATGCGCAGGCGGGTAGTCCCGAGCAGATGGCGATTTTTAAAGATGGCCACGTCGTTTTCTTTTATCCGAGCGGGAACGTGGATGATACCCGCCTCATTCGGGACGAGGTGCGCCAACCCGAATATGGTCCCGATATGGTCATGAAGCTCATTTCGGTCAATAATGAAATGATCGTCGGCCAGATCGGGACGCTGGATAGCACGGCGAACGCGGTCTATTCCAGCCGCGCCAAAATTTGGCGACGAATCAGTGCGGAGCCGATGACCGAGCGGATGGGCGAGGGAGCTGCAACGGCTGGACGTTCCCCCCAGGCGACCCCGCGCAATGAACGCCCCTCCATGGCCAAGACTCCCCGCGACCTCGTTGGTCACTGGCAGGCCTTGCAGGGCAAACCCGGTGAAGAGGACCAGCTCGCGCTATTCGAGGACGGCCGCGTCCTGTATTATAAGGCCGCGTCGCAGCAGGTGATTGATTCACATTACGTCGGCGGAGTCTTCCGCATTGAAAACTGGCTCATGACGGCCATTCCTTATGGCTCGGGGGCGTCAAACGTGATCACTCTCTCCTTCGATCAAAACGGACAGATTTCAGGAATTGCCCTGGTTTGGCGTCGCCTGAGCGATCAGCCCAAGACCGAACGCATGCCGGCCGACCCCGCAAAGAAATGACCTGACCCGGGATCCCGGTCCCCGCCAATTCCCGCGCAATTCTTCTTCAGAGTTATCCGGACTTAATATTACCTGGCTTCAACCTACGGACAGTTGCGATGGGTCCGTTGAAAAGCACTCTGCACACGGGTAAAATCTCAGCATGGAGTTGATGAGATCATCGTTTCACGGTCATGACGACGCCTGGCAATTCTTTTTGGAGGCTTACCAGCTTCAGATGAAAGGCCAGCTTCAGGAGGCTCTAAAGGCTTACCGGAGGTCGATCAATCTTTATCCAACCGCCGAAGCGCTTACGTTTCTGGGATGGACTTATAGTTTTCTCGGGCGCCTCGACGTCGCGATCGATTATTGCCGAAGGGCGATCGAGGTGGATCCCGAATTCGGAAATCCATACAACGACATCGGGGCGTATCTCCTCCAAATGAATCAGCCGAGGGAAGCTATTGACTGGCTTCGAAAGGCCACTCAATCGACGCGATATGACTCGTTCCACTTTCCGTTCGCCAATCTTGGCGCGGCCTACGAGGCGATCGGCGAACCCTACAAAGCCATCGCCAGTTTCAAGCGTGCGCTACAAATCTATCCTTCTTATCACCACGCCCGGCAGCAATTAATCCGCATCATCTCGGCCCTCAACTGAGTCCTCGCGCCGAATCCAAACTATCATTTCGCTTCCGCATGGACGCGGCTTGCGGCGGCCCTTACGAGCGCCCACGTCAGCCCGGTTATAAGAGCGGAATGCAGGAGAATCTGCGCCCAATTCTCCCGGTCGTTGAATAGGTGCTGCCGGTGAGTCGCGTCCCCAGAGAAATAAAAATACGGACTCAGGAGTGGGCACGCGAACCATTGGAAAAGCCCAAGCATCGAACCCAGGAGCTGAACCGGCGTGCCCCCACCCGCAGGCAGCGCATTCAGAACAAATTCCAAAAAATAAGGCATGCCGATGCAGGCGAGAATGACAAGATACGAAGCTACAATCGCGACCACGTTTCTTTTGCACATGCTTGAACAAACTAGTCCCAGCGATGCATAAAGACCGGAAAAGCCAAGCAGAAACGGCGTCAACTTCAGGGCGGCGATGAGTTGAGCGAACACGCCCTCGCTCATCGAATCCCCTGAAGGGCCCTGGAATACAAAGCTCGAATACACGACACCCGGAAGGAACATCATGCTCAAGGCGAAGGTGGCAATGGATCGCAAAGCCACAAGGTATTTGCCCCACACAATGCGCTGGGCTTCCAGGGGTGTCGTTCGCAGCAGATCGAGGGTATTCTCTTCGCGCTCCTTGCTGAGCGCGGTTGAGGACAGCACGGGCACGAAAAGCACCAACATGGTCATTGCCCCAAGAGCAACGCCCGCCATTTGCTGAAAAATCCCCTCGCCCTGGACGAGAAACACCAGCAGCGTTGAGACCAACATCCCAAAATACGTGAGCCGAATAAGACCGCTGAGTTTGAGGACGGATCCGACCCTCTGTTCCTTGATGTAAACGGGATTCTCCTGATCCCGGATCTCGTGCGCGCGTTCCATGGGGTCGATTAAATAAAAAGGCCAATGTTTCCGCCGCCGTTCGATAATTTTTTGATCGGTGATGATCGGCTGCGCCAGGACCGGGCGGAAGGATTCACGCCTAATAAGGCCGCCCCACGCAAAAACCATCGCGACGGCAAAGATCACAGCGATTGCAATCAATTCTGTAAGGAAACGGGGCTGAGATAGAATCGAAGCGAACGCCTGCGTTGGTGCGTCCCCCTGCGGGAGGTCAAAAAGTTTATAAACCGGAATAAGATATCCGAGAATAAGGACGGTAATTACCGCACCAATGAGCGCCGTCGTCGTGCGGCGAAGCTGGGCGGAAAAAACCATCCCGATCATTCCACCCGTGCAGACTGTCGCAATGATCATGATTGCCGCAGCAAGGTATTCGTCGCCGCCCACGCCGCCCAATTGAAACGTGAGCGCGATAACGGGCAGCACGCTGATCATCAACACGCATTGGTAGGCGACGGCTGAAAACCACTTGGCCATCACGATTTGGAGGCGTGTAATTCCTGTGCAAAAGAGAAGATCGAGCGTCTTGTTCTCGCGCTCCGACGTGACGACAGTCGCGGTGAGCACCGGAGAAATCAGTCCCAACGCGCATATCTGAACGAGGTAAAGCGACGTGAATATCGTGCGCGAAATCTGCGAGCGCGTGGAGAGATCGACATTGACGGCGCTACGATTCCATATGATCAGAAAATACGTGCTGATCCCCACCGACAGCATAAAAAGGAAGATGTATGCGCGGCGGCTGCGCAATAGCACGCGGAACTCTTTGCGAAGAATTGGATTGGAGAGGCTCGCGATATCGCCGGCAAAGTGGACTGCCGCGGCTCCGAAAAACCATAATTTTCGAACGATTCCAGCTCGGGACCGTTGGCCTTGCGCGATTCCTGCTGTAGAAAGGTCTGAGTCGGCGATCGATGATAGAAGGAGCATTAAAGAAACGAGAATGAGGAAAAGGCAAGTCATTCGATCGTCCGCTACCGATTTCCGGACTGTTCGGCTTGGCTTGCATAATCCGGGGGACGCAATCGAACGGACAGATTCTTCAGGGTGAGGATTGGAAAACTCTCGCGCCTTCTGGCATCGGCGATCACCCCGGGCGGCATGGAAGCGTTGTACTCCAGGTTGAAATAGATGCTTTCGGCCGGCGTCCCCGACTCATCAAAGATGGCCTCCCGATAAATCATCGAATTGCGACGATGTCCGGTTTCATCGACATCGATATATCGAAGCTGCGGGAGACTGCAATCAAACGTTAACAAAAAATCGTGCGTCGCCGGGTCAATGTAATCTTCGAGCAGAGTAAAATATAATACGCCGTCCAACCAGACGGATGCTTCGTCCCACTTCTGCTGGCGAAAGTTAAATGCCGAAACGGGACATCCCCCCACCATGATTTGTTTCCTTTGCACCGGGAAGAGATACCCCGACTTTGGATAAGTATCCAGCTTAAGGCGAATTTCAACGGAGGCTTTGGGGATTTGCGTCAAAGGGCGCTCGGGAGAAATCCGAACGATATGCTTTCCCATAGGTAACAACAGCATGGAGGGATCGCGCTGCCGAACGGTCGAAGAGGCGGGACGATTCGGATCGACGACCAATCCAAGCTTCCAACTCATGAGCAACGGATTCCCCAGATTTGCCGGTGACTGGGCATTGGGTCGAAGCTCCTCCTGGTAAAGCGCGCGTCTGATCATCTTGCCCTGATTCAGCCCCTTCATGAGCGGGGAGACTGCTTCTTCGGTTTCACCGATGAACGTCAGGTTTTTGCCGCTGTCCACCCAGATGTCGTAGCCCTTTTCCAGGTCCCCGTTCTGCAAAAGATCTTGAATGTTGTTTAAGTCCAGCCTCCATGCCGTCTGCGGAACCCTTTTCTCCGGCGCGTCTGCAAATGCATCCGAGAGTGAGGAAATCACGAGCGCGAGAGGCCCCCAACCCGCGCCCAGTGTTTCTATCTGGGTGAAAGTGGCCGTTTCGCCCGGCGCGAGGGGTTTCGTTCCCCGCCAGCATCGCGCGTCCGATAGGAGCCACCATCTCCGAAACGTCCAGGGAGTTTTGTTTGTGAAGCCGCCGGAAAACGGAGTCGCATCGGAGTTCATTGGAGCAAAATCCTCCGTCGGCTGAACTCCCAGACTGGCGTCCGTCATGTAATCGCTTCTAAAATTGCGCGCGGTCCACGGGTGCATGAATAAACCTTTAAGGGACGATTTTCGTTCGAAGTTGACTGTTAGGGGTGCGGCGTCATAAAGGTCGGCGCTACTCGGGTTGTATCGCGGGCGTGAGCTGTACGTACCCAGGCTGGGTGATGAAATCCCGCCCAAGCGGGTAAAAACGATGCTCGGCGTCCCAAAACTGGATTGTCGGATAAAGACGCGCAAATCAGCCTGGAGATCGGATGAAAACCGCCTTGGCGTGAAGACCGTGCTGAAGCTGGTGGCCCGCGCCTGATAGCCTCCTGTTGCATGATGGATCAGCGTCAATTCGTTCACCTGAAAGCTTTTCTGCTGCTGGCTGGTCCTGTTGCGGTATCCGAACCACGCAAAAAGGAGTGCGAGCCCGATCGTGATTCCCCACGACCATTCGGGATGCTTGATCCTTTTGCAAACCCACCAATTGATCGGCATCGCAAAAAGGTTATACAGCCCGAGATAAATGAGCACCCACCGCACACTCGCCACTCCAACGCCGAAGCCCTGCTCCAACGACTGGCTGATGAGCGAGTCACTGCCGGCGGCGATTTGTTCCAAATCGCCGCTGGGCGCATCACGTTGAAGCAACTCGCTCCAGAGGGTAATGTTTTCGGGACCTTTCCTCAGAATATCGAGCAGAGGCGCATCCAGTGCGGCGGCGCATATTACGAAGCGTCCCCGGCCGACGCGCTGCTCCGCGAGAAACGGGCGATCCTTCGAGGCAAACCAAACCCGGTCCCAAGCACCCGATTCGGAAGCCGGCCAAGTGGCAAGAAACTTGTCAGCGTTGCCGGAGACATCAAGCTGCGGCCCGAGCGCCTCGGCAGCGAACGACTCTGGTTCGGACAGTCTGACGCCGAAGGCGTCCTTCAGATTGGATTGCGAAAGGAAAGGCCCATGACGTCCTGCCGCCAGAAGCAAACGCCCACCCGAGCCGACCCAATTGCGTATTGCTTCCCATTGACTTTTTGTGATCGCGCGGACCTCGGGCGTCGAGAGAATGACCGCGTCCAGTGATTCCAGTGCAACCGCGTCCTCGGGCAGGAACTCTGCTCTTCCGTAAATCACCTGCCAACTCTCGTTCGAAAGACTCGCGCTTCCTCGCTTTTCCCATGGCCGCTGATTTAAAAAATTGAATTTACCGGGATCATCGGACAAAACAAGCACGTGATGAGCATTGCCGTACGCCAGGCGAAATGGAACGGGGATCACGTCCTTGTCTGAACCCTCAAGTTCCACCTCAACTTCAATCTTGGCTTGAACGACGTTTGGATCGATGTGCTCCATGTATACGTAAGTGTGGAGAAGCTTCGTCGTCCCTCGCGGAACCTGCAGGGGCACCTCGAAGCGAAGCGGACTCCCCTCGTAATGAAAAATCAACTTTCCTTCGATATCCTTTTCGTGCGCGACCACCTTGGCCCAGGCGGGATACCAGAACCCTGCTCGAAATTCAGTTTGATACTCGGTAAAGCCAATGCCGGCATCGATCGTTAATTGCGTGCGGACTCCAGCATTTGGCGTTGGGCTGGGTGTGGTGGTAGGCCCGGGGGGTTGGCCGTGCCCGAATGACGCAGCCACGAAAATAAATATCGATGGAAAAGAAGCTTGGGCTAGGGAGAATTTAAAAGCCCGGGCCATAATGCGAACGGTCCTTCCGGTGTGGATGAGGATAGTTCCTTCAGCCGCCGCGGGCGATATATTTGATCACCATATTCAGGTTGATCATCCGACCAGCGTCGAATCTATTGTTTCAAGCCTGCCGAAACGCGATGGACCCGATTTCCATGACAACCTCCTATCCAATCGTCGAACTCTCCAAGATTTGCATGCAGCGCGACGATCAGCAGATCCTTACAGACATCGACTGGCGTATTCAAAAATCCGAACACTGGGCTCTTCTTGGCGCGAATGGCTCCGGGAAGACTTCTCTTTTGAAGGTGATTGCGGGATATGAGTGGCCGACGAGCGGGTCCGTGCAGGTATTGGGGGAAAAGTTCGGTCAGACGGACCTGCGTGAACTGAGAAAAAGGATTGGGTGGGTCAGCTCGGCCCTTCTGCATTGGCTCCCGGATTCCGAAACAGCTCTCTCAATTGTCGCTTCCGGAATTGAAGCGTCGATCGGGCTCTGGAGGGAATTCACCGACTCGGAATTCGAAAAAGCAGGGCAAGCTCTGCAAGTACTGGGGGGGCAATCGATCATGACAAAACCTTATCGCGTCCTCTCTCAGGGGGAGCGTCAGCGGGTTCTAATCGCCCGCGCACTGGTTAATCGGCCGGCACTTATGGTGCTCGACGAATCCTGCGGAGGCCTCGATCCCTTCGCACGGGAACGCTTCCTGCACGATTTGGCCCAATTCGCCGAAACGCCTGACTGCCCGACGTTGATTTTCGTCACGCACCATATCGAGGAGATTCCCTCGTTCATCAGCCACGCGATGCTCATAAAAAACGGCCGCCCCCTGGGTCAGGGAAGGATCGAAACGGTGTGCACGGCAAGGCTTCTCAGTGAAGCCTTTGGCTGTCCCTGCGAACTCCACCGCGAAAATGGACGTTACCAATTGCGGATAACCAGCTATTAGCAATAGCTCAGAGTCGCGTGTCGCAAGTCCGAAAAACTAGCAGGGAGCTAAGCGTGGTGGGATCAACGAGGGGCCGGCGTCCGACTCCACCGCGCGCTCTCGATCCAGAATAAGTTGAATGAGCAACTGGGCAGCGGCGAACCGAAGGCTCGCGCTCCCCAACCGATCTCTTTTTTCCATTCGCTCGAGGTCCAACCGGGAGAAACAGTGGTAAGTGATTGTCTCCAGCCCGACCGCCTCGGTATCACGAGTGACCTGCAGGAAGAACCCAAGTTCCCCCACCATATCCGATTCGCCGACGGTCTGAGATATTCTTTCCCCATCGGGACCGGTCTTTGAAATTTCAAGCGACCCTTTCTTGATCGCGTAGATCCTGTCGGCCGGATCCCCCTGCCGGAAAAGATGCTCCCCGCTCGGCAGCTGATGAGGCTTCGAACGCGATTCTTTCAGGTATGCCCGGATCTTTTTCCGGAGATTCTCCTCGGCTTGCCTGGTTTCCCCCGCTTCCGGCCAATTGCCCAGCAGATCCGTCTCTGAAAAGCTCGTGGCCGAAGGGGGACCCTTACGCTCATATCGATCCCATAAAATCCTCATCAGGTTATCCAGCAGCGCCCCCGTCGCGCCCGAGTCGCCAAAAAGCCGAACGAGTTCGAAAGGGTTTCCTGGGATTTCCAGTAGGGTGGTCTTCTCCAGTGCCTGCGCCGATGCCGTCCTTTCACCTGATTCAAGCAAGAGTCCCATCTCCCCGAACACTTCGTCTGTACCGAGTTGCCTAAGATACAAAACATCCGCCTCGAGCTTTTTGTAAATCAATACCTTGCCCTGAAGGATTACAAACAAACCTCGCGCCGGATCCCCGTGGCGAAAGATAACCTGACCTACCTCATATTCCCGGTGAATTCCGCAACGTAAAAGATCATTGAAATGCTCCGCGGCCAGCCCGCCAAAAAGCGCGGGGTTCGGCGTGGCATCCGGATCGATCCGTTGGACTTCAGAAATTGTTTCCGGTTCATCGCCGATAACTGCCGCAATGGGAGCATCGTCGGCAGGCGCCCCGGGCCGAGAACCTTCGTGCCCGTCTTTTTGCCCGGAATGAGATTCATCAAGAACTTTTCCGCATTCGACCTGGTCCGGCGCTCCATCCAGAAAAGCCCGAAGCTCTTTGGCCAGTTCTTCCGCTGTTGCAAACCGTTTCGGAATGTCGCGTTCCAGACATGTCATGCAAATGGTGCAGAGTTGTGGCGGAAGGCCACGGACAAGCAGAGAGGGCCATATGGGATCCTCAAAAAGAATGGCATGCAGCAGGTCCATCGCGGTCTCGCCCCGAAATGGAGTTCTTCCCGTAAGCATCTGGTAAAAAATCGCCCCAAGGGAATACACGTCGCTGTGCGGACCGATGAGCCGGTTGCTGCCCCGGGCCTGCTCAGGCGACATATACGCGGGAGTGCCCATAATGAGCCCCGAGGTTGTGACCCCTTTTTCGGAATGAATGAACTTGGCCAAACCAAAATCCGTGATCTTGAGTTCCCCATCTATCGCGCGCAGAACATTCGAGGGCTTGAGGTCCCGATGAATGATCCCCCTTCGATGGGCGAAGTGAATCGCCTTTGCAAGCGTCTCCAATATGCCCGCTGCCCGGCGGGGCTCGACACGGCCCTCTCTGCATTCATCGGCGAGACTTTTTCCCTCCAGGCATTCCAGCGCCAGATAAGGCACGCCATCCTGCCGCCCCTTCCCAAAGATCTTGATAATGTTGGGATGATCCAACGCGGCGACCGCCTCCGCTTCGTGCATGATTCTGGCCAACTTCTCTTCCTGATTCTGGAAGATGGGATTCAGCATTTTGATGGCAACGACGCGGCCAGTCGCTGCCTGGCGTGCCTTGTAAACGACGCCCATGCCACCCTGACCAAGGGGGGCGAGGGCCTCATAATCGGATGGGGGAGTGCTGATGCGCCCCCTTCCGCCGCAGGCTGGGCAGCTGTTTGCTTGGTCTTCGTCGACGACGTCAGGGAACCACGGAACCAGAGAGATATGGCCTCTTCCACAAATGAACAGTTTCGACACTTCCACCAACTCTCCCGTCCCTCGAATTGCTCGTTTACCTTACGCGATCAATGAACGCGAATTCAATCCTTGGCCGCGTCGGCGTGGAACTGCTGAGAAGATCAACTTGAACCCATTAAATGGGCTGGGCTAAATTCAGTCCAAAGCGGCTGTCGAAGATCGGAACTCCCCGCCTCATCCTGAATAGGAAGAAACAAGCATCCATGCGCTCTTTATCATCCATACAGTGGAATTCCGGTATTGCAATCCTTGCAGTACTTGCCGTGCTCCTCCGGACGTCGGACGCCGCCGAGACAAAAATCATCGAACGACCGTTCAGGGCCATCGTGAAGAACGCGTCCGGCGAGGCGCAGAAGGCGTTAAAGAAATTCAGCATTCCGTCCGGGCTTGAAATCGAAGTTTTCGCCGCCGAGCCGATGCTGGCCAATCCAGTAGCCTTCTGCGTGGACCATCTGGGGCGCTTTTATGTCGCGGAGACCTTCCGCCTGCACAAGGGCGTGACCGACATGCGGAACCATAAGAAGTGGCTCGACGACGACTTGGCTTGCCGAACGGTGGAAGATCGGCTCAACGCGATGCGCAAGAACCTGAAGTTTGATTTCACCTTCTATGCGCTGCAACACGACAGGGTCCGTAGAATCGAGGATCGCAACGGCGACGGCCACGCAGATTATGCGACGGTCTTTGCCGACGGGTTCAGTCATTCGGTGGACGGCATTGGCGCAGGCCTTCTGGCCGATCGTGGCAACGTCTACTATACCTGCATTCCCCACCTCTGGCTTCTGCACGACAAGAACGATGACGGCGTGGCCGACGATCGGAAATCGCTGAGCACGGGCTACGGGGTCCACATCAATTTTCTGGGCCACGATCTGCACGGTCTGCGCAAAGGACCCGACGGCCGGATTTATTTTTCCATTGGCGACCGGGGATCCTACGTCAAAACAGAAAACGGCGTGATCGATTATCCTGACGCCGGTGCGGTTTTCCGGTGCGAGCCCGATGGCTCGGGACTCGAGATCTTCCACCGCGGCCTTCGTAATCCGCAGGAGTTAGTCTTTGATGATTACGGCAATCTGTTCACCGGAGACAACAACTCCGACGCAGGGGACAAGGCGCGATGGGTCTATTGCGTTGAGGGGGGTGACAGCGGCTGGCAGATCGGTTACCAGTGGATTGAGAAGCCGGTTGCGCGCGGCCCCTGGAACGCGGAATCCATGTGGTATCCGCAATGGAAGGGCCAAGCCGCTTACATTCTGCCCCCGATCACGAATATCACCTCCGGACCATCGGGCCTCGCGTACTATCCGGGAACGGGTCTGCCCGATTCCTATAAAGGGCATTTCTTTCTCTGCGATTTTCGCGGGGCGGCGGCCTCGAGCCTTATCCATACCTTTGCTCTTCAACCGAAGGGAGCGACTTTCGAGCTCGTTGACCGGCAGGAGTTTTTGAAAGGGTCCCTTGTGACGGACGTGGATTTCGGCATGGATGGAGGGATTTATTTTACCGATTGGGTACAAGGCTGGAATCTCACAGGCCAGGGGAGGATCTACCATGTTTTCAATCGCGAGATCGATGAATCGCCGATTGTGAAAGAGACGAAGAAGCTTCTGGCGGAAGGGATGGAAAAACGGACGAATGACGAACTCGCGAAATTGCTTGAGCATCCCGATCAGCGCGTGAGGTTTGAGGCTCAGTGGGCGCTGGCGGATCGGGGTAAGGATGGATTGAGTGCCTTTAGCGATATAGTCAAAAAGAGTAAGATTCAACTTGCGCGTCTTCATTCGATCTGGGGAATTGGACAGATAGTACGCTATTCGAAACCTCCGCAATCCGCTCAGTCGGATGCGAAGGACGGCACCTCCTCATTAGCTGAACGCAACACGGCAACAGACCAGCAAACGAAGGATGGGCCAGCAAAAACCGATCTTCTGACGGCGTTGATGTTGACGCTTGTGGTTTCGAAAGGGATTTCCGAAGCAGTTTCTGATGCGGCTACACAACTCCCATTCTTCGGGTTCAGTTTGCTATCGGAGCTTGTGCAGGATTCCGATCCTGAAGTGCGTGCACAGGCAATTAATACCATCGGAGACTGTTTCCATGGTGAGGTTTTTGACCTCAACGAAGAGCCTCAGGTGGGTCATGATCCATTTGAGCTGCTTCTGAAAGATCCAAGTCCGCGCGTCCGATTCTTTGCCGCAATGACGCTTGGAAAACTTCGAGCAACAGCTTTGATTGAACCTATTCTCGATATGCTACGTGAAAATGCGGATGCCGATCCCTACTTGCGGCATGCGGGAGTTTCAGCTCTTGTTGAGATCAATAGTCCCAAAGCACTGATCGCGAAGTCCGACGACGAATCCCCTGCCGTCCGCATGGGCATTCTCCTCGCGCTCCGACGACTGCATCGCCCGGAAGTTTCGCGCTTCCTGAAGGATCCTGATCCGCTACTCGTCGTCGAGGCCGCGCGCGCGATCAATGACTTTCCAATCGAGGGGGCGTTGCCGGAACTGGCGGCGATGGCCGAGGGTGCGGAAAGCATTGTTTTCGCCGCAGAGACAGGTATCGATGCGAAACCCCTTTTGCTCCGAATTCTGAATGCGAATTTCAGACTTGGGCGCGCCGAAGGCGCTCGGGCGATTGCGGGCCTGGCTGCTTCCGATCGAGTCGCCGACGAGCCGAGACTTGAAGCACTCGGCGAGTTACGGGATTGGGCCAAGCCTTCGGGCCGGGATCGGGTCATCGGAGTGTGGCGTCCGCTGCCGGATCAAGTTGTTGCGGAGCGAAAGGCCGAGGACGCCCGCCATGCCATTCGGGTTGTCGCCGGCGACCTTCTCAAAGCTGGATCGACCAAGATTGCTCAGGCAACCGCGGAACTTGCAGGGCAATATAAACTTGCCGAAGTCGCGCCGATTCTTTTCGATATTGTTTCCACCAAGGAAAAGCCGACTGAAGTCCGCGTAGCGGCTCTTCGCGCATTGGGCAAAATGCGGGATGCAAACCTTTCCAAAGCCATCTTTATCGCGCAGAATGACGAAATTCCATCCCTCCGAACCGAAGGCAACGCACAACTCGCCAAGCTTGATCCCAACGAGGCGGTTCGGGTTCTTTCAGAGGCGCTGGATCATGGATCAATTCTCGAGAAGCAGGGCGCGTTAAACGCACTGGGTGAAATGAAGAATCCGCAGAGCGACCTGTTATTGGTGGTTTGGTTGGAAAAGCTGATCGCGGGTCAGGCTATGCCCGAAATTCAATTGGAATTGATCGAAGCCGCCAAGCCCCGGCAAAGCGCGATCATTCGGGAAATGCTCGAGCGATACGAGAAATCAATGGCCGCAAATGATCCCCTCGCCGGCCATCGCGGATCGCTGGCGGGCGGCCAGGCCGAACGTGGCGCCCGTGTTTTCTTCGAAAAAGTGGAAGCGCAATGCCAGAAGTGCCATACGGTCAAAGGTAAAGGTGGCGGCGAGGTCGGGCCCGATTTGTCGGACATTGGCTCGCGTAAGCCGCGTGAATATATTCTGAATTCGATTGTTCATCCAAATTCCGAAATAGCCCAAGGCTTTGAAAACGTAACTATTCTCACGACGGATGGGAAGGAATATACTGGCCGGGTCCTCTTTGAAGATGCGGAGAAAATGGAACTTGAATTGCCTGTTCAGGAGGAAGCAGAGGATTTCATCGAGGACGGAGCTACAAGCCCCGAATCCAAAAAATCGCCCGACGCAATACCTCCGAAACCTCCGGAGCCCCAAACGCCAAAGTACACGCAAATTACATTGCCGAAAAATGCCGTCAAGTCCCGTCAACACAACCTGTCATCCATGCCCGAGGAGCTCGTGGAAAATCTTTCCAGCTTCGACCTCCGTGATCTTGTTGAGTATCTTTCAGGGCTTAAATAGAAACAGGGGAGCCTTTCAGCTCCCCTGTTTGGCTTCGCTTATTTACTTCATGTAAAGGCCCGGAAGGTTATTACTTTTCGGCCTGGCTTGCGGAGTTCTCAGTCGCCTGTCCAGTTTTATCGCCCTTTATTTCAGGAACTTTTACCCCAATCGCGGCTGCCGTTTCGTTGGCCAGCTGTTGATGTTCCCGCAGAGTTTTCAACGTCTCGGCAGCGAAACTCTTGATGTCGGGATCCTGCCCTTTCGTGGATTCGAGCTCGAATTCCTTTATGGTTTTCCGATGGTCCTTGACCATCATCGTCATGTATTCACGGTCGAACTCCGCGCCGCTAAGCTTTGAAAGTCTGTCGCTTTCGTTTTTGTGCTTCTCGTCCAAGTCTTTTCCGACGGTAATATTCTTCCTTTTTGCCAGATCCAATAACTTCTCATTGGCTTTGCTGTGGTCCGCAACCATCCGCTGGCCAAACGCCTTGACCTTTTCATGCGTGGCTTTCTCGGTGGCCATTTGCCCGAGTTTGACCTCTGCCATGCCGCCATGTGTCGCGTGAACCGTAAAATTCGTGTCGTTCGCCATCTTTTCTTCATGCTCAGCCGCCGCCAAAGGCGCAGCCCTCCAAATGAATGCTACGACTGCAATGCTCATCCATGTGATTTTCAAGCTTTTCATTTACATACCTCCGCCAAAGATTTTCGGATCGTATCAATCCAGTGAAACCTTGAGCAAGATCCAGACCCTTAATAAGGTTGAGCTTAGGCCGTCCCTGACGCTGAACAGGAGACCGTCGTTGGTAAATTCATTTCTCGCTTTTGCGTGTAACTGTTCCGATGATTTTGTATATTGCGCCGATTCGTTCGCGCTCAGGGAGGAAAGGGGACCGATGAAAGGAATTATTCTCGCGGGGGGCTTAGGGACTCGGATGCTTCCACTTACCAAAATAACGAACAAGCATCTCCTTCCGGTCTACAACAAGCCGATGATTTATTACCCGGTCGAGCGATTACTCGAAGCGGGCATCGACGACATCATGCTCGTCACCGGCGGGAGCTTTGCCGGCGATTTCCTGCAATTGCTCGGCAATGGCCGCGAGTTCGGAATGAAAGAGATTCATTACGCGTATCAGCAGGGCGAGGGGGGGATCGCCGAGGCCCTCAAGCTCGCGGAGCACTTTATCGACGGAGACCGCTGCGTGGTGATTCTCGGCGATAATATCCTGGAGAAGTCAATCCGTCCTGCGGTCGAAGCTTTCCGCTCGCAAAAAGCGGGAGCGCGAATTCTGCTGAAGGAGGTATCCGATCCTGAGAGGTTTGGGGTACCACGCTTCGATGGAAAAAAGAAAATCGTGGCGATCGACGAAAAGCCAAAGTCGCCCGGTAGTTCTTACGCCGTCATTGGGGTTTACATGTACGATGAAAAGGTTTGGGAAATCCTGCCGACACTAAAACCCTCCGGGCGAGGGGAGCTTGAAATCACGGATGTGAACAACGCCTATATTCAACGCGGTGAGCTTGAGTATGATCTTGTCGATGGCTGGTGGACCGACGCAGGCACGTTCGATTCACTCCTTCACGCTTCGCATCTGGTCGCCAGGGCCGGGGCTCCTCCTGGTGGCCAAGACGGGCGGCCCGCATAGTGCCTCAAGAGTAGGGCGTTTTTAGAGGCGGGAGCGAGCCCCATCGCAGTGCCGGTTGACGTTGTTTGTCAGCGGGAGTAACCTCAAGCATCAAAAGGGGCACTCCGGTGAGCCATAAAATCGAATGTCAAATGGGTGGCCAGCGTATCTCTGAACGAGCCCAGCGCGTGGGCCCGGACCTTCTGGACTGGTATCTATCGCCGCGATCTCCCTTGTCAAAAGCCGCGACCGGCGACGTTCTCCGCAACGTCGTCGTGACCAGCATGAGCGAAGCAAAAAAACCCCAAGGCCGCCGAATTGCAGCGTTAACAGAGACGGCGACCGCCTACGAACTCGGTGATGTGGAAGTGCAAACCAGCGCCGAGACTCAGCCCGGAACCCATCACCTGAAAGTGAAAAAGGCGGCGAGCTAGCCGGGGCTGTTCCGGGGCCTTGGGGCGAAGCGCGACGGGGGCGCAAACCCCGGCCGCAGTTGCGGAAAAAACTGCGGCCAGGGAAAATCTAGGAACGGCTTTGATCGCTACCAGAGCATGACGGCAATTTCCCCGGTATCGAAGCTTGAATACATGCGAAGCCGTAGGACGTAATCGCGCCCGGCGACGAGGCGTGCATTGATCAATGCATTGCGGTCGGTGCCGCTGTCGTCATCGCCCTTGACGTACTTCAAATCTCCGCCGTGGTCCTCGAACAGGACCATCACCGTATCCGAGCCGCCAAATGTTTGCATGCGGTAATCCCGGGTAACCGTTGGCTTGACCGCGAAGTTTGCCTGCTGCGCGGGCGCAAGAGTCAGCGACTGGGAGCGGAAGGGCTTGAGCTCGGGATTAGTCGCGTCGTTGAGCGCCGGATAAAAGACTTTGACCTGCGCGATGTCGCGCGGCGAAAGTCCACCATGCGGCTCCAACCCGTTTTTGTAATCTTCGGGCTGAAGGATCAACCCCGGCGCGAACGCGTAGTGCATGATCGAATTCGGATCCCACTGCGTACCTTCCACCTCGTTGCGCGAGAGTTTTCGCAGGATATTCCAGTCGGTCGTCTCGCGGCTCCAGTTATTGGGCGGTCCACCGAAGTATCTGTAGACCGCTTCTTCATCCCAGACCAGTCCCGAGAAGGGATTCTGATGCTCATGTGGAAAGCCCAGCGTATGGCCGATCTCATGAACAGCGACATCAACGCCTCTGGGATCGCGGCGAAGATCCCATCCGAAGTTCATCGTGCGCTCCGTCTTGCCCGGAATGTCAATGATGTCGCGGCCGACGTAGGACCAGGCGCCATCTCCTTCGACGAAGCCGATCCGAACCTCGGCCGATCCCATGTCGCGCACCTCTTCGAACCTGATTCCGATCCCCAGTCTTCTCCAAACTTCGAACCCTTCGCGGACCATGTTCTTTTGCTCTTCCCCACCGGTGGACACGTCCCCGTCCATCAGGAAGTAGCGCAGCTTCGTGCCGTTGACCCACTTCTTGGCGATCAACTGAATCAGACGGGCCCGGTCTGCGGAGACTTCCGGTCCAAAGATTCGCGGTGGAACAGGCGGAAGCGCGCAGTAGTTTCGTACGGGGGAAGGTGCGTGCGTTTCCTTGCCGTTTCCTTGGTCCAATAGCTTTCTCTCCAGGGCCGTTATGCGGCTTTCGAGACCGAAAGCGGAGCTTGTCGTTCTGGACCCGCCTTCCAAAAGCGCCTCCAGTCTTTCGACGCGGCTTTCGTAATCACCGCTGCCCTTGGCCGACTGCGGGTATGTCTTTTCCATCGCACTGCTTCCTTTCAAACTACAAAGAATGGGAACAACGGGGGACATAGCCCCACGTATTGCTTCCGCAACACGGACGAAAACTTCAGAGGCTGATCGTCGCCTGCCGGCCGTTTTCGCCCGCATACTGTTGCGCCGGTTCCAAGGCCTGACCCGACTCGGGCCACATGTATTAAGATTTTCAAGTCGACCATCTGATTAACTTCACGATTAAGCTGCAAGCGAACGTAAGGCTGAGCATAAATTGCGCCGAATGAAAACTTGCGTGGATACAGGGATTACTGAGAGGTCAGTGCCGATTTTGGAAGCAAAACGTCCAAATAAGCGTTTTAGATGTCCAAAATTTTGGCCCGACGATCTTACGCAAAAGGTCTCTGCAGAGATGGACTACGGGGATTACGAGGATTCATGGAGGGAGGCGGTCAAGAACAGGAAGTGCACATTGAGTGCCGGCCAAGCTCGCAAATAGCCGGCGCTTGCGAAACTCTTCGATAGCCATGGCATTTTAAAACTCGCAGGGACAAGACAAACAGGGGAATTCTCTTGAATTCGCCCCGCATCCGACCTTAATCTTAGAACTTCTTAAGGGTTCATCGCCAAATCGACTGTAGAGCCGCCTCACTATGGGTGCGCGCCTGTCGGGCAAGCTGGCGCCCACCTGAGGACATCGGGATGAAACGTCTGCGGCTCAGTTTTCTATTTGCAATGATACTCCTGGCCCCGCTGGGCTCAGCCACGGCAGAAAACCTCGATCTAGTCGCGCAGATCGGCGGAACCTTTCGCACCGTCACAATCTCCGGGACACGTGCCTACGTCGGCCGGGGTCCCGCGTTGGAAATCTACAACATTGCGACGCCTGCTTCGCCAGTGTTGCTCGGAAAATTGGTTCTTCCTGGGCTGGTCCGCGATGTAACAGTTTCCGGGAATTACGCTTATGTGGCGGCTTACACTGAGGGGCTTCAGATCGTCAACATTTCAAATCCTGCTTCTCCGGTGCTCCAGGCAAGTTACGACACACCGGCTCTGGCCGAGCGTGCGGTTGTCAGCGGGACGCGGGTATATGTAGGCGATCGTGATATCGGCGGCAGCCCGGACCGTCTCTCGACGCTGCGCACTCTAAACGTTACAAACCCTCTGGCTCCAACCCTCATGGGATCCTTCCAGATGCTGGGATCTTTTCAAGATCTCGCTGTTGCGGGAAATCTGGTTTACGTGGCACAGGCAAGCGAGGGGCTGGATATCTGGAACCTCGCGAATCCTGCTGCCCCGCAACGTCTGTCCAATACCAAGGGACCCTTCCCCGCGGAGCCCGCGATCACCGGGGTTGTGGTTTCGGGTTCGTACGCTTACGTAACCTTGTTGAATCAAGTCTCTGGCGGCCTTGAAATTCTGAATGTGTCGAACCCGGCGGCCCCGACCTCGGCGGGGACATATTTTGGAGGGGGGCCGGCCTACGCCATCACACTGAGCGGATCCCTCGCGTATCTCAGCGAGCAAGCCGAAGGAATTGAGATCGTCAATGTGTCCAACGTCGCTTCTCCCACCCATGTCGCAACGTACGATACTCCTGCCGGCGCGGTACGCGTTGCAACCTCCGGCACGTCTGCTTATGTGGCCGATTTGGCGAGCCTGGAGATTTTGAATGTCTCGACTCCCTCGGCGCCCGTTCATCTGACTTCCATTCGGCAACCGCCGATCGCCCCGGTGAGCGTGGCTGCGTCCGGTTCCTATGCGTACGTTGTGGATGATAATGCCGGCCTTCAGGTTTTTGACTTTTCGAGCCGTTCAGCTCCTGTTCCCCGGGGGGTCTACGATACCGGCAATCAATCCGTGGATATCACCGTATCGGGTTCATACGCGTACTACCTCGATGGCTTCGGGCTTAAGATCGTCGACGTATCGAATCCGGATGCGCCGGCGCTTCGAGGGACCTTCGATAGTGTCGTTTTTCCCCAGGATATTTCGGTGGTGGGCACGACGGCCTATTTTGCGGATGTCGTCTTGCAAATTCTGAATGTTTCAGTCCCGGCTTCGCCGACGTTGCGAGGCAGCTATTCTCCGAGCAGCGGGTCCGTCGTTGGCGTGGCGGTTTCCGGCCATTATGCTTACCTCGCTAATTTCGAAGTCGGTCTGCAAATCGTTGACGTGCTGGTCCCGAGTTCTCCTGCTTTGCGTAGCACTTTGTCCCTGCCGCCGCCTGTCTATGCAATCGCCATCTCAGGCTCGTATGCTTATGTTGCTTCCGCGTCGGAGGGATTGGTGGTGGTTGACGTTTCGGTCCCTACCGCTCCGGTCCGAAAAGGAAGTTTTACCAGAGGCGGACTGGGTCAGGACGTGGCGGTCTCAGGAGGACTCGTTTATCTGGATGACGGAAATGGCGTTGCCGTTATTGACGCCTCCAATCCGGATCAACCGGTGTTGGCAGGTTCAGTCGATACGCCTGGAACCGATTATCACATCGCCGTTCTTGGCACCGACGTTTACGTCGCGGATCAGGGCGGTGGGCTCTCGCTTTATAACTACACCGGCCCAATCCCCGCTACCCCGACGCCGACGCCGACCGTTTCCCCGACTCTCACGCGCACCCCGACCCCATCGCCCTCCAAAAGCGCGACACCCACGCGAACGCCTACCCCATCGCCCTCTAAGACCGCAACCTCGACGCAATCGCCCACTCCCACGCCTTCCAAGAGTCCAACCCCTATGAGCACCCCGACGCAGACTTCGACACCGTCTCAATCGGCAACACCAACCCGCACCCCCACGCCGACTTCCTCCGTAACTCCGGGACCGACGCTGACGCCATCGGTCACCCCTACGCGATCGGCTACCCCAACCGTCAGTCCAACATTTACCATTTCGCCGACCGTCTCGCCGTTCGTGAGCCCGACAAATTCTCCCTTGCCAACCCGAACACCCACGGCAACTCCGATGCCGACCGGCATTTCCGCGGAGAACGTGGTGTTTCGTGGGACGGCCGACACTCCCGGAGATTCGATGGGGATCGCGATCTCGGGCACTCTGGCTTTCCTGGCCGATGGCGATAGTGGATTGCAAATCATCGACATCTCGAATCCCGACGCGCCTGTGGCGCGCGGCGGCCTTCCGGATATCGGGAAAGCACGCCACTTGGCTATCAACGGCACGACCGCGTACGTCGCCGCCTCCAACGACGGGCTCCGCATCATTGATGTCTCAAATCCGGATCATCCAGTCTTGCTCGGCTCCTTCCACACGACTGGCGAGTGGGCGGACGTTGCCGTCGTGGGAAATCTCGCCTATGTCAGCGACTTCACTTACGGTGGGCCGCACATTATCAATGTTCTCAACCCGGCGGAACCGGTCGAAGTTGGAAGCTACACCGTGCCCGCGACTCAATTTGGCGGTTGGGGGATCGAAGTTTCAGGATCGTCGGTCTATACCGTCTTCCGGGACGGACAGCTCTTTATCGTCAACTCCTCCAATCCCCTGGCACCGACACTCATTGGCCATCTCGATACCCCCGGTAATGGCTTTGATGTCGCGCTTGGCGGTTCGTACGCCTTTCTCGCCAGCGGCTATTCTGGCTTTTCGGTTATCGATGTTTCCAATCCCGCATTGCCGTTTTACCGGGCGGGATTCGACACGCCGGGATTGCTCCGTTCGGTGACGATTTCCAATTCTCTGGCGTTCCTGGGTGATTTCGCCAGCGGGATCCAAATCCTCGATATTTCGGAACCAACCCAGCCCCAATCGCGGGGTTATTATTCTGAGTCCGGAAAGCTGTTCTACCAACTTGAGGTTTCCGGCCGCTTGATCTACGCGGCCGCAGCCCAATCAGGCCTCTATGTTCTGGAGTATACCGGCCCCCTCGTCACTGTGCCTACCTCGTCGCCTTCTCCGGTGCCGACGCTCTCTCCAACACCCGCTCCCACCCTGTCCCCGACGTTCTCGCCAATCTCTTCGCCGACTCCTCACGATGATGCCGCGTTCACCGGCCACACAATTCCGCCGCAAATTCCAACAGGGCATGGAGTGCCGGTCGAAATCACGGTCCTGAATACCGGTAATACGACTTGGTCGCAGGGCGCAGGCTATCACTTGTTGGTCAGCGAGGATCCGTGCGCTCTCGCGGAGAGTTCGCGCATAGAAATTGAGACGCTGATCGGTGCTCTTCCCGGCACGAGTTACACTTTCGCCACGACGCTCGTGGGCCCTGCCGAGCCAGGCCAATGTCAGATCACGTTCACAATGATGAGCGATGCATCAGGAAATTTTGGCCTTCCCCTGCCGGGCTCGATCGAGGCGATCGCGCCGCAGAATGGCGCTCTGCCCGTGGGTCATACTCTGCCTCCGCGTGTTGCCCCGGGGTTGCAACTCGGCATTGGGATCAGCTTCCGAAACGTCGGAAACACTACATGGACCGCGCAGAATCGATACGCGCTTTCCATCGTGGATGATCCGTGTTTGCTGCTAGGAGGGGCAGGTGGGCAGATTCCCATTCAGGAGCGACTTTCGGTCCCGCCGAATCAGATGTATCAGTTTCTGGCATATGTAAACGTTCCCGGCTCAGCGCAGGCTTGCTCGCTTCAGGTCCAACTCTCCGAGCAGGATTTTGGTGTTTTCGGTGAGATAATGACGCTGTCGACCCTTGTTGAGATTCCCCCTAACTCAACCCTCGATTGGGAAGCCTATGAGTAATTCGCTGGGAATATCATCTGGGACCGTTTATTCATAGGCCGACCAATCTTGAGCCCCATTCGCGGGGATAAAAACTTCGATCGGCAACACCAATTCTTCTCCAAAAAAATTAGTGCTTCCCTCGACCGGCCGGAGGCGGACCGAACAAAGGCCGGCCTGTGCCGGCGTATTGATCTGGGCGATGAACTGGTAGGGCTGATTGGGACCAATCGCGACCTCAGGAGCCAGTTCCATCCGGCTGGATCCAAAGAGCGAGCAACCATCTTCGGTCACGGCAAGGGCAAAAAGCTGGTCGGCCGTCCAAGTCGTATTCCCAGTGTTTTTGACCGTAATGCCAACACCAAATCCAGTGCCCGATCTGATTCTGGGCGGAATTGTATGGCTGACGAACACGGCATCATTCACAGCCGAAACGATGCCAATGGGCACTTGAGAACTTTGTCCAAAATTACCTTCGCCGGAGCGGTTCATACTGAATTCCAGTTGGCAATTTTGAATTAACGCCGGTCCCGTAAGCACGGCCATGAAGGTATAGGGTTCACCCGGTTGGACACTTGCACCAGGATTGATAGGCAGGAAACTGGAACCGAACAGCGAGCAGCTGTCGCTCACCACAGATAAGGAATATCCATCGTTGGCGGTCCAGACTGTATCGCCTATGTTCCGCATCGTGATATCGATCGGAACCTGATGCGAGGTCGGAATTTGTGGGGGGATATTATAGCCGAGGAGTTGGGAGTCGTTCCGTGGCGTAGGGCTTGGCGAAGATGTGGCAGAGGGAGTCTGAACAGCCGTGGGCGAAGCTGAAACGACGGGAGTAGCGGTCCTGGTGGGAGTTCCCGTTGGGGAAGCGGTCGCCGACGCCGTTGGTGAGGGTGTCCGCGACGGAGATGGGGAAGCCGTCTTTGAAGGCGAGGCGGATGCCGTGGGAGACGAAGTCGGCGTGGGCGTTCGGCTTGGCGAAGGGCTGGGTGAAGCACTAGGAGTAGCAGTTCGTGAGGGACTTGGAGATGCGGTTCGCGTCGGCGTGGCCGTGCGGCTTGGGGATGGACTCGGAGTGCGGCTGGGCGACGCCGTGGGTGTCGGCGTGCGAGTTGGCGTGGCGCTTGGCGAAGCCGTTGGAGTCATCGTCGGGGTCCGGCTCGGTGTCGCACTCGGAGTGGACGTGGGAGAGGGACTCGGCGTCGGAGTCGGCGGAGGCATCACGGGAATGTCGCCGCAATTATGCCGTCCGCCATAAGCCCCCATGTCGTTTCTCGCGGTAGTCAGTCCGGGCGGCAGGCAGGCGTCATTAAGGGCAGGCGCAGGGTCTCCGGTATCGACGAGAGGCGAGGCCAGTTGAAGATGAAAATCTCCGCTGCCGGAGTTGAGGAACCCCGGGTCTACGTCCAGATTTCCCGTTCCAGTTCCCGCCGAACCCTGAATATCGCAGTAGGTCGGGGCCGAGCTATAGGAAATCTGCGGGAAGGTTGCGGCGGTGTTGCCCCAAATTATGCAGTTTCTGATCACACCGGTGCAACCCGACAGGCCACCGCCGTGAACATTTATAGTATTGCCGCAGAAATTCGGCGCGGTTGAGACGGCGGTATTTCCAAAGATGACGTTGTTTTCGAGCGTGCCATCGCAGTTTTGAAGTCCACCGCCCGTTACGACGATGAAATCCGACCCGCAACAACCCGGATGGTCCCCAAACGCTCTATTATTTGAGATGATGTTGCCGCAGATCAACCCGTGACAGTTATATAATCCACCCCCCCCGATGGTCACATAACCGCAATAGGTGTAATAATAAGCCGAATTCGAGAAGATTCGATTGTTCAGGATCGTTCCTTGGCAGTTCCGCAGCCCACCGCCGCTGAGGGCCGTATTGTCGTAAATCGCATTTTCCTCGATAGGCCCGCCGCAAGCTTCCAACCCGGCTCCCCCGTTCGCTTTGTTTCCTCTGATTTCGTTTCTTCGAATCGTGCCCTGGCAAAGGTAAAGACCCCCTCCGCTGCTGGTGCTGGTGTTATTCTGAATCGTATTGAACTGAATGATCGCAAGGGCGCCCGATCCGTTGATCCCGCCCCCCATCGCGGCTTTGCCATTTTGAATCGTAAATCCCTGGAGGGTCGTCGTCGTCCCCTCGGTTCCCGCAAAGGTCACAACCGAGCCGAGAGCCATTCCATCCAGAATCGTCGCCGCTCTCACCGACGCATTCTGAGGGGCGGTCGAGCGCAGGGTCAAGTTCGGACCGCTAAAGATGAGGTTTTCAGAATAGGTTCCCGGGGAGATGACAATTTCGTCCCCATCGTTCGCCGCATCCAAGGCGGCCTGAATTGTCGTGAAGTCCGCAGGAACTTGGATCAAAGCCGCGCCGATCGGCCTTGAATAGAAACTTGCTCCGAGCACGATCGAAAGCAATAAAAGGAGAGCTGTGGGGCTTTGCTTTAAATTCATTCTGGCAGCAGCGGTTCGGAAGATGCACCCACCCTATAATTTTCTTAATGAGAAATAAACGAAATAGATTGGCTGATCGGTTTTGGAAAGGAGGGCGCCAGTCGTCACTTTTGAGCCTGATCGGCTACGGGCTTGCGATCTTGGCTTCAGCTCAAGTTCGCAATCAAGAGTAGCGATCAGAAATTTCCTGCAGGGATTGAAATTCCGCATCCCCCTAACCCAGCGGTTCTTCGGACATCATGGGACCCGAACGACTGAATACTGATTTCGCACTCAAAGCAAGGCCGGCGGCGACGCTCAGGAACGTGTCGCCGTGCTGGAGCTTTTCAGCGCCAAAGACGCGCGAAAAGGCCTCTTGCAGTTGCGGCACTTGGGATGTGCCACCCGTGAGAAAAACCGAATCCACCTTTTCGGGTTGAACCCCGGCACGCGCAAGCGTCGCCATCGCAGTCTCCAGGATCCGGGAAATGATGGGTGCACTGATTTCCCTAAATTCAGAAAGCGTGAACTTCTCCTCGATATCAATTCCCTGTTCGTGGAACGCAATCACGGACTCATCGTGGTGTGAGAGATGACACTTTGCAGATTCAATGGATCGGAAGAGCGTGTATCCCAGATTGTGTTCGATCAATCGCTCCAGACGATGGAACCCGTCCGGATTGTCCGAAAACGCTGCATACCTTTCGATGCGTTCGCGGTCTCGCGGGTTCTTGAGCAGTGGAAGCATTTCCCATCGGGCAATCGTTCTAAAGAAATCATTTGGGACATCCAGCCGCGTGCCGTTGTAGGTGGGGTAGGTAGCCCCTTCGCCAAAATGCGGAGTGACCTTGGCGCGCATGATGGCGGAATTCAGCGCGTCACCCGCCAAGTAGACGCCCCCCGTGGCGAGAATGTCTTTGGTCCGGTCGGTGCGCGCGTTGTTCCTGGGACTCAGCTTCATCAGCGTGAAATCAGACGTGCCGCCGCCGAGATCGGCGATCAAGGCGAGTTGGGGCTTGCACAGGGACCGCTCATATGTCAACGCCGCCGCGACAGGTTCATATTGGAAATGAATGTTCTTAAAACCCGACCGCTGAGCCGCCTTCAGAAGCCGCCTCTGAGCGCAGCTATCATCTCCGCCATCTTCGGTAAAGACCGCAGGCCGCCCAATTACGACGCGGCTGGAAGTATTTGGAAACGCGTGATCAACTTTAAGCTTGAGCTTTGACAGAAAGCAAAAGGCCAGGTCTTCCGCCGTTGCGCGACCCCAACCGGCGATCGTGGTGCCGGAAAATCCAGCGTCCGGCAACAGCGACTTGATTGATTGGAGGAACCGGCCCTTCATCCCGGACGAAATATACTTGTCGATCGCGTCCGTTCCGATGTAATAGCCATCCGCGCGACCGGGAAAATATAAAAGCGTCGGAATGCTCGCGGCGCCATCCGACCCCAGCGGCAGCAGTACGGCGTCTCCGTTGATGTTTACTGCAACTGCGGAATTACTTGTGCCGAAATCCAATCCAAAGAGAACTTCATCCATTGCTCAGCTCAAGGCCCGGTCTAATGAGTCTGTTGAAACCATGGATAAGTTCGTCTGCCGTTCATTGGTCTGCACAACGGTGCCTATCGGACGTTAACGCCCGGAGCCGCCATTTGCAACAGACCGCTCATCGAAGGCAACAGCCAACGCCGGGGAGGGGTAGAGCGCAGGCTGAAAGATCTCGCCAGATCTTCAAAAATTCAAAGAATGGATGAAAACCGCATGGTACAAATTACACCCCTTATCCCAGTTGAGGAGGAATTGTATTGAGGGCGGTCGACTGTCACTGAATACTGGAAGCGTAAAAAAAAATTGGGGCCAAGGCCGGGTCGAAAAAGGCCTGCTTCATGCCCTGGTCTTCCGTCCCTTATCTTCAACTTCAGAAAAGACTGGCTCTCCTCTTGGGACTTAGGGGACGGTTGATTTCTTCCGGACCTGCTCCGGTGTAGCGGCCGGAAATCTAACCCCACGATCTTCCAACATTTTGCGAACCTTCTGTTGCCACTCATAATTTGACGACGAAGGATCGGTACGTCTTTTCTCGACGATGTATGCCACTGTGCCTCCAGTTGAATCCGGGATGGCAAAATTTGCCCCCTTCTGAAGCAGGTAAGCCACCTGCTCGAATTGATTCAGAACTGAGGCGACCAGGATTGCGGTCTCATTTGACGGATTGCGATCGTCAATCCTCGCACCTTTATCCAGCAGCAATCGCATATTCTCCCAACTCAGCGAATTCACGGCGATAATCAAAGCGGGTTCGCCGTTGTTGTCTGTGGCGTTTGGATTGCCGCCGCCATCGAGAAGAATCTTCAAGAGATCCGGATCCTTGGCTTTGGCCGCCATTGCTACAGGGGACATTCCATCCGGAGGAATCAGATTAGGATTTGCCCGCTCCGCCAGAAGAGTTTTCATGCCGTTCTTATTTTGCGCGGCCAAAGCCCACATGAGCAGTGTCATACCCTTCTTTCCAACCACATTAACGTCGGCGCCGCTCTTCACGAGCTCCTTTATTCTGACTGAATCGCCACGTGCCACAGCATCGGCGAGTGCAATGCTCGTGGGATCCGTGAAAAAATCCTTCGAATTCATTTTGTTTACCCTTGATCCCAAATTGCATGAAAAGGAAAGCGCGCAGTAGGCGATACCCAGTCTGAGCGCTGGCACCCGAAAATTAACGCTGACCCACCGCCTGTTGGAGTTCATAGAGGTCATCCGCTTTCTGTTTTTCAAGACCGTTGATGCAATTCTCCATGAAGTGCTTGGTAACGAAATTCCACGGCATCTCCAAATGAGTATAACCTTCAGAGTCCACCCAAGGCAGTTCATGCGATCTCCCGGGCGCACTGTAAGCGAGTGGTGTTCCGGCCGCGCTTCTCGCGAGAAGAGCTCCACTGGCGACTTGAAGGGGCGGGCTGGATACTACGGTTGCGACCGCTAATATTCCTTCCTGCACATCTTTATCCTGGACGGTGGTTAGGGCTTCGCCTTCCACGTGGAATGCGTCGATCAAGGGCTTTCCATCTGGAAGTACCTGATCGCCAGCCGGAACCGGTCCAAAGTTCTTTACGGTGTTGGGATGAACCCCAGCCGCGTTAAATGTATATCCCTTCGCCCCCGTCACCAGGCTTGCTGCCGAACTCATGCCCCCTCCAAGAGAGTGTCCCGTGGTTTCAACATTCGGATCGATGTTTTGGACCTTTTGAGCCAGGCGGATGGCGTTGGAATAGTACTCAGTCTCACTCCCCGTCGCCTGTGAGATGTTAGCCCCCCAATCTTCCAAAGAAGTTGTTCCTTTAAATGCCAAAACCTTGGTCTTCTTTCCGTCGATCTCGGATTCATAGAGAGCCGCCCGAAAATCAGAGTTCGTCGGGTGGAAATCTTCTGGGCGCAGCCCCATTTTCTTCAACGCTTCTGGGTCGTCGCTGAGCCTTTTCCATCCTGGTGGCGGATTCCCGACGTCATCGTAAACGTCTGCAGCAAGACGTGCGCGTTCCACGGCGGTGTTGTTAAGCTCGAAGCGGTCGATGGCCGCCTTCACGTTGCGCTTATCCGCGCCTTGCAAAGCGCGTACTTTTTTCTTCGCTCTTTGAAGCAACTTCGATCGGTACTTCAGTCTCTTCTTTTTGGCTTCCACTTCGAGCGGGCATTCCGCGATCGGCTGCCCAACCAGTTGCGGGCCAAATGCATCATTTACCTTGTCATAAGCCGCCCGCACTGCTGCGGTCATTGTTTGGACTGTGGCGTCGACCGCCTTGTTGACAGCCCTTTCAGCCGCGGCAATTCCTCTTTCGGCGGCGGATATGCCGGTTGAAATTGCGTTCGCCGTGGCCTCGGCGGCGGCCTCTGTGGCCTCCTGTGCAATTCCGACGGCAGCTCGGCCTGCCTGAACAGCGGCGTTGCCTGCGGCAATCGCGGCTCCGCCAACTTTTTCTGCACCGGAGATCAATGCCGAGGCAGCGGCCTTAGCGGTTACAGTTGCGGCACCGTACGCCTGCTTAATGGAGTCTCCAAATCCCATTCAGCCCTTTTCCTCCAGCGCCTCAAAAAGGCCTTCCGTCCAATTCTGAAGCCAATCGGCCTTGTAATCAGGCGTCACATCTTTCGACTTTAAGGTGTCCTCGGCAGCCTTATTTTCGGTGTCGAACTTTTCTCCCACTAGCCAAGCAGTGACGACATATATTCCCATCTGGTTTTCCGTCTCGAATCCATAGCCACGCGCCCTGGTAATTTGCTCTTCGATAACTTGATCTAATTGGGCGGTGGAAATTTTGTCAGCTTCCGGAAAGGTCTTCCTGAGAAAAGCAATCAAGCGGCTCCTGAAGTTTTCTTCCGCCGGCTTGCGAAACGCATCAATTTGTTCACTTCGGATCTTCAGCAACGAACAATTTCTCCCTCGAATTTGAATCCTTCGGTAATCACAACCGGACCGGTTTGACTCATCAGGCTCCACATAAACTGAACTCGCCCAGAAGTCGGCCGTTCAAATCGCCCAACCTTTTGAATGAACCCTAGACTGTATAAGTTTGCAATGTAATGCAAGGCAATTGCGGAATAGAGAAAAAAGGGACTGGAAAATAAGCGGACCAGATAGAGGGAGCGCGGACCTAGAAAGCTCATTCGTTTTAGGCAGGACGAATGGGCATTGGAGCCCCGGTGCGTACCCAAGAGCTTTTGAGGAACATTTAAGATTGAATTCCCTTGCGACCGCGGCGCAAACTCAGCTGGAGAGCGTACCTCAAAATCCATATTCCTGAGTGAAGGACGGCGCAGCATGGAAAAGCCTTTTTTAAATCTTCAACCGAGCGAGGTGGCGGTCCTGGATGCGGCCTCGCGAATCCTTGCCGCCTATATTGCCTCCAAGGATACTTCGGGGGCGGAGGATGAATACCTCGATCGAGCATTGCATCTCGCAATCAAGCTAGCAATGCGAACCGAGGAGACAGTCGCTTGCAAGGGTGAAGTCGGCTTGGGACGACCTCTTTAGGAATTTGGGGTGGGGAAAATCTTGATGTCGCGGGCGTAAGTAAAATCCTGTGCGATTCCCCATCATTCATCGCGGCCCCTGGATACGCAGGAGCCAGCAAGTTGACGGGCTGATGCGGTAGTCGGCTTGAGCTGGCTGAAGCGACCGGGGGCGGGGCTTCTCACGTTTGCGACCTGGCAGGATGCCAGACCAGAATTGGTGAAGATTGCAGGAGGTCGATGATGCATTCAGCTCGATTCTCACTCCTTAGCGCCTTGGTCATGCTCGCTTCTGCAATCGGTTTAGCCTTGGTCGCCCACGACCATGGCGGAACGTGGCCCGATTCCTGGCCCAAAGAACTTGAACCCCTGCGCAAGAACGCCGTCAGCCACAGTGTTATGCATGGTACTCAGGAGACTGTTTACGAAATCAGCTTCGAAAATCGTGAACAATTTGAAGCCGCCTGGCCACATCTTCTGAAGCTTAAAACCAAGGGCGCGCCCATCTATCTGGAAAAAATTCCGTCCTCGTATGGCGCCAGCTACGGGACTTCCCTGGTTACGGGCGTTCGCGTGCTTTGGCCCGCGGATGGGTACTGCGGCGGCCCTCCCGTCGAAGAGGGCGGCTTGCAGACGACGGCTGCGAATGAGCAGCTCGTCAAGGAAGGAAAAGTCCTGCGCTCCGGCGCGCCTTGGCCCGCCTATTTGTTCACGACGACAGGCGAGCTTCCGGAATATGTCGCAATCGAGCAGAGTGCAGACCCGCCGCGTTGGATCGATGCAAAAGCGCCGGAGGCCGAGATCAAGGTCAATGGACGAAAGTTCCCTCCCACCGGCCATCGCGCCCGAGTCGATTTAATGCTTGTCCCAGATGGAGAAATCATCGATCTCAACCGCGTATTTCTTCCTCCCGAGACACCAATTATCGATCATCGATTCTGATGGATAACCGCCACTCATTATTCTGCCGGTTGCCTCAACATCCCGTCTTATGATTTCTTGTGAACGCTGAGTAAAACGACCGCTTCTCAACTTTTTATGGCCGCAAAAGTTTGGAATTACTCCTTTGGACTCCAGTTCTTTGGATGCGCCGTCGGGGTGGCTCCAACGTTTTCCTCGTCCACCAGATAATTCACCCATGCGATGGCCATTTCGTCATCGGTTGCTTCCCCGAACTTGATGTCCTTCGGGGGCTTGTTCGGATTAGCCGGGTTTGCGGCCGAATTGTCGTGGTGCGAAAGCATTTTGATTGTCGAACCCTTCGGCACCTTGACGGGTTCGATAAACTCGTAATTCCGCTGCCAGTTGAAATCGTATCGCGGGACGGAAAGGATCGTCGATTCACTCCCATCGGGCCGGGAAAGTACCACCGTCATGTCCTTTCCGATGAAGTGCATGTGCGGCATGATCGATTCAATGGTGAGATCTGAGGGCGCTTTCCATTGCGCGCGATGTTCGGCGTTTGCATCGCCCGCTGGGATATTCAATCGCCAAGAGGACACTGGCATCGTCTTGGGAACCTGGCGTACTGGCTTGTCAGTGAGGAAAAGACCGATGCTTGTCTGGTCGGCTTGGGCCTTGCCCGAGGTGTTGTGGTAGTGCATTTGGAGAATGAGCTTCTGCCCCTTCTTGAGGGGCATCGCAACGCCATCCGGTTCGAAGTAAGGCTCGTTACCGGGAGCCCAGCCCCCGAGACCTTCATTGAAATTGAACCCTACCGATCCCATGCCGCATTCGAACCCCGGCTTCTGGTCGGCTTGATCCATCTGCACGGACGTCTCGGAAGAATCGAGAAAATCGATGACGTGATGGACCACAATCGGATTGCCGGGACGATGCTCGACGGCTTTGACCCATACGTCATGTTCAAGCTTTGGATCAACGACGAAGCAGCGATACTCGTCGGCAAGATCCCCGGGCACAGTGTAGGATTCCGGCATCATCAGAACAAGATCGGGCGCGCCGGCCTTCCATCCGTTATGGGCGAAGACCTTCGGCTCGGGCAGATCGGCCTGGTTCCCTTGCGGGGCGCCTTCATCAACCCAATGCACGATCGTCTCGATCTCTTCTTTCGAAAGGCTGATGTCGTTGCGGAACTTTCCGATGGCCGGATCGGCGTGCCACGGGGGCATTGTTCCCTCCGACACTGCCTTACGTATCGATTTGGCCCAGGGACGCGAATCATCATAAGTCATAAGCGACATCGGCGCGATGTCCCCTGGACGGTGGCACGTTTGGCATTTCTCCTGAAAGATACGGACGACTTCCCTGCTGAAGGTGATGGGCGCCTTGTCGCTGTCGCCGGCATGCGTACCCGGTCCCAGCGTCGATAATAAAACGTATACAACGAGTATCCGTCCAAGGTGTTTCATCATGATTCGGGCTCCTTTGGGTTGAGGAAGTCTATACGATCATAAAAGCTTGTTCCGCTAAAAACTGTAGGGGTTGAAGCCTTACTCCGAGAGGTTCAGCAACCTAAACGAATTTTTGGAATGCTGGTTGCTAGTCAAGAATCTCACGTTCGGGCGGGGCCTTTGTTTCATATTGAGAGACTCCGCCCATCTCGTCCCATCAGCGGCTGAGTCAAAATGAGAAATCCTGCCGGTGGAGAACTATGCAAATTTCATCTGATTCCTTCCGTGAATTTCGTGAACGAGGCCAGGTGTTGATCGAGCATGCAAGAGCCTTGGCGGAAAAGTTTTCAAGCAGTACAAACAGGCGCGGCTGCGGGTTTGAGCTTCGCGCGGCAATTGATCGCCGTAAGCCGATCCGAATGGGGGGTCACAACGTCGAACGCCGTCACTGGGATCGACGAGGGAAGAGTCTTTAGACCAGCCTTTGCCTTTCGTATGGGCTGACGCAATCATTATAGCGCAGGCCTCCTCACCATCGGTCGAATAGAGGCGCTGCGGAATCGGTGCCCGCTTCTTGACTTCACCCCTTCCAATGGCGCACGCTGTTTCAGCATGATTCTCCAGAGAGGAATTCCCAGTGAAGTTGTATCTCGTAAAACGGCGCTCAATAGATTTAGCTATCTTTCAATTCATTCTCATTTCGTCCATGATTCTTCGTCCCTCCGCTCTATTTTCCCAAGGTCCGCTCACCCCGGCCGGGCCTCCGGCACCGACGATGAAGACGCTCGATCAGATTGAGGCCCGAGTTCCCCTTGAATCACTTGCAGGGGATGCCACGACCCGTTTCGTCATTTCCGCGCCCGGTTCCTATTACCTGACGGGCGATGTCACGGTGGCCCCGAATTTCAACGGTATCGCGATCGCGGCGGACAATGTGACGATCGACTTGAATGGTTTTTCATTCGCGGGTCCCGCAGGCGCCACGACTGACCGGGGGATCATTAGCGGGAGTCCGACTCCGCCCAGTAACACCCGGATTCTGAACGGGACTCTTCGGGGTTGGCCGGGGGGCAGCATCGAAATGGCAGGCGCCGATCGCGGGCATTTCGAAAACCTCAGCGTGGTCGATGGCGGCGGAGGCATTGCCGCGGGAGAGCATGCGCGAGTTCAAAACTGTCTTATCGCGGACCATTTCGGCGCGGGAATTCGGGTGCTGGGGAACTCCATTGTTGAGGACTGCATTATTAAGAACAATATCGGAACCGGAATCTATGCCGCCGGTCCGTCTGGCCGGCCTACCGGGATTATTCGCCGTTGCACGATTACCGACAGTGGGATCAATGGAATTTATGCCGGCGAGCGGTTTGTCATCGAAGATTGCATCGTAACGGGAAGTGGAGACGATGGGATTAGCGCAGGCTCATATTGTACCCTCCTCAATTGTGTCGCTGACAACAACGCGGGGTACGGCGTCACCCTTGCCGGATCCGTCATGAATTGCGTCGCCTCGAATAATCTTTACGACGGTTTTAAGGGGTCGGGGGTGTTCTCGAACTGCCAGGCCTCTGGTAACGGTACTGGCGGCTTTGACGTGGGCGGCACGGTGACCCACTGCTACGCTGTAGGCAATGACCAATATGGCATTCGTGTTTTCAGCGGATCTTTCGTTCTTGAATGTTCCTGCATTGCCAACGGCCCCGGGGATGGCACCGGCGCGGGCATCCTGATGGAATTTTCGCACGGCAACCGCATCGAAGGAAACATCTGCCGGAGCAACGACCGGGGAATCGTCGTGGAGACGGCCCAGCACAACCTGATTATCCGCAATAGCGCGAGCGTGAATCCAGAGAGCGGAACGCCCCTCAATTATGATATTTCCGCCTTCAATAGCGTGGGTGAGATTATCAACGTTAACGCCAACGGAAATTTTGTCGCAACCAACCCATGGGCGAATTTGCAGTACTAATGGCGGGGTTGGCAGGTCTGACCAAAGCTTCTTGGACTTTTTACCTTGGCGAACGCTCCAATGACCGCAGATTTACACCCCAGAGCATCCACTCCTGCGAAGAATTGCCAAGGTTTCTGATGAGTTTTTCGTCTCCTCGCTTTTTCTTAAGCATGAGTTCCGACCGGCATGGACTCCCTTTTTCGTTGCCGCTTGCATGCCGGGTTGCGTTCCTCCATCAGTTCCGCCAACTGGCATTGGAGGGTTGTCGAAGATGCAAGACCGCAAAATTATTCACGGGACTCAGCTGATCAGGAGGCTTGCTTCCATGGCCACACCTTGGTTGTCAGCCAAACTCTCCATGAGGCTTTTAATCGGGTTGACGCTGTGGCTTTTGGGTGGATTCGTCGTGGGCGCCGAAACAGTCAAGCGGTCGTCCGCCCCATCATCGCCGGCCTCGCAGCCGGAACTTGCGCCGATGTCCGACTTTCAGAAAGGGGTATCCTACGCGACCTGGGCGCGCGGGGATTTTTCCAGCGCGAGGTCGGACGAAACGCTTTCGCACATAATCAAGCCCATGAACGTCAACTGGATTTCATTGATCGTTACCTGCTATCAGGAGAAGCTTGATTCCACGGTAATTCACGACGACGCGAACGAAAGCACAGGCAGGGCCACGGCCACGGACGAGGATCTGAGGCACGTGATCAGGGTTGCCCATGGTCTGGGCATTCGCGTCATGCTTAAGCCTCACATTGATCTCTCCGATGATGCCAAGCATTGGCGCGGCGAGATCAAGATGAAGGACGATGAGGACGCTTGGAAGGCGTGGTTTGAGAGTTACACGCAATTTATTACCCGCTATGCCGCACTGGCCCGCGAATTCGGGGTGGATTCGTTTGCTGTCGGAACAGAACTGCTCGGCACTTCACGCCGCTCGGATCAGTGGCGCTCTGTTATTCGATCCGTGCGCCAAGCATACAGTGGGCCGCTGGTTTATGCTGCCAATTGGGGCGAAGAGGTGCGGGTAGATTGGTGGGACGCGGTCGATGCGATCGGCGTGGATGCCTACTATCCCCTTTTCACGAAGGTCTCCGGGCGCGACAATCCCGCGCCGGAGAAATTGGTGGCGGCCTGGGCTCCCTATGTTTCGCGCTTAGAGAACCTTTCACGGCAGTGGGACCGGCCCATTATTCTTACCGAGATCGGATACCGAAGCATTCAGAGTGCGCACCGCGATCCGGCTAACTGGAGGAATACCGGGGAGGTTGATTTGGAGGAACAGGCCAACTGTTATCAAGCGGTGTTCGAGGCGTTCAAGGGAAAGCCTTGGTGGCGTGGTGTATTCTGGTGGAACTGGACGCCAGATCCGGCGCAGGGCGGGCCAAAGAGCACTGACTTCACGGCGAACAGCAAGCCCGCCGAGAACATTCTACGGAAATACTATGGAGCCGTTCCTCGAGCAATCGAGCCCTAGGCGGCCTTCTATTCGCGGAGTAATTCGCCCAACCGGGCAGGGGCATTGAATATAATTGGGAGTAGCCGCACACCTCAATTTGAATTCACAAGGCAGAACATTCATTCATAAAACGTCCAATCTCGCGCGGGGTTGGTCGGGGCGGGCCCGACGTTGATCGTTCTGGTGATCACTTCACCGAACAATCCAACGCCGCCTTCATGATACATCTGAAGGGCAACAGCGCAGGGTCCGGGGCTCGGCGGCGATCTCAAATAAAGGATGAACTGATATGGTTGGTTCGGATCGGCCGAGGTCTCCTCGACCACGGGGAATCGATTGTCGAGAAGAATCCCGCACGGATCGTTGACTACTCCCAGAAGATATCCGCCGGCTGCGGTCCATGGAGTGTTGCCCACATTTCTCAACGTTACTCCGAAACCCACAGTTTCTCCGGCCGGGATTTGAGCAGGAACGGTGTCGGACAGGTAGACAGCGTCATCGTAGGGCGTGGGAGAAGGCGAGGGAAGTGGAGTTGACGTCGGGAGGGGGCAGCCAAAGTGATAGGCGACTCCTGATTCCGCCGCCTTGTCGAAATTATTCGGAGCACCCACGATCACATTGGTCCCCGCAATGGCCACCGTCGAGGCATAGTACTCAGCAAGAGGCAGGGCCGGGGTATGGATACGCTGAACCAAACTCCAGGTAATTGCATCGAATAGATAGACCAGTCCTGAGTTGTTGAAGTCCGTATCGTCAAAGGGCGCGCCGACGAGGATGTTATTGCCGGAGACCGAAAGCGAAAATCCAAATTGGTCGTTGGTAACGGCTGCAGGATCATTAAAGGTGTGGATTAGATCACCGGAGGACGCATTGAACAAATAGACGGTGCCGGTGTTGGTCCCCGCCGTATTGTCGTGAGGAGTTCCGATGATAACGTTATCCCCCGAGATGGCCGCGGACGCTCCAAAATCCTGACCAATGGTGCCGGTCGGGTTATGAAACGTTTGGAGGTGCGAGGCCGAGACGGCATCGAATAGATAGGCAACCCCGCCGTAGAGGTCGGGAACTAGCGCGGCCGGAGTTCCGACTAATACTTTATTGCCGGAGATTCCCAAGGAAACTCCGAATCGCTGAACGCCCCCAAGGTCCGGAGCGTGAATTGTTTGGAGGAGCATCCCAGACGTGGCATCGAAGAGATAAACGATTCCGGGATTGTAAAACCCCTCAATAGCGTAAGGCGCTGCCACCACGACGTTGTTCCCGGAGACTGCCACGGTATAGCCGAATTGCAGAACGGTCGCGGTGGAGGGGTTATGCAAGGTTGCGACCAAGGCACCGGTCGAGGCGTTGAACACATAGGCGATACCGGACCCTAGGCCGTCGGTGTCATCATCGTAGGCTCCCACGATAGCGTATGTATCGGACACCGCCACCGCCCACCCGAAATAATCAAATGCAGTCGGATTGGGATTATTGATTTTCTTGATCAATGCACCAGAGCCGGCATTAAAGAGGGAGGCACTGCCTTCGCCATCATACGTGACGCTCTGATCGTGCCATGACCCGACGAGCAGTCGATTGTCCGATGCTGCCACGGCCTGCCCGAACTCGCTCGTTCCGGCGGGGGTTGAGTCATAAAAGGTGTGTTGCAAGGTCAGGGGGGGACACTGGGCTCGTGCACGCTCAAGGGCCAGGGAATTCAGACCGGCAACAAAGACGATGATTGCCGCCATTTTGCGAATCACAATTCCTGCTCCTTTGAATCCGTTACACGGCCGGAGTCTCGGTCGAGAGATCTTATTTCTACGGCAAACGGGGCGGAGATTCAACCAGCGCGCGCCGAGGATTCCTCAAACCTGCGCTATGACGATTCGCCCTTTTAAAGTGAACACAGCCATTGGCGACAGGTCGCCGTTCAGTGTTCTCAGTGGCCCCGTTCGTGGCGAAGAAGCCCGTGATAATAGGATTCATTTTTTAAGGAACTCCAAGTACGATTTTTGGAAGAGGCAATGACCAGGCGATTCTTATCGCTTTCAATCCATCTGCAACGGAAAGCCGAGTATGCACACCTGCCGCATCATGCGCCCCATCGGACTTCTTATTTTGCTCTTCCTTTTCTACGCTTCACACTTCTCCACCTGCGCCTTCGCGCAGTGGTCCGAGCAATCTCCGATTCTCCAAGCCTCAGACGAGGTGGATACGGCCTTCTTCGGCAGCTCCGTCGCCCTGAGCGGGGACGTGGCCGTGGTGGGAGCCTGGTTTCATCCCTCCGGCGGGACGAGTCGCGGAGAGGCTTACGTGTACCGGCGCAACGGCTCCGTTTGGGGAGAAGAGCAAATCCTGCAGGCCTCCGATGAGGAGGACGACGCCAACTTCGGCTATTCCGTCGCCGTGAGCGGGAACGCGGCCGTTGTCGGTGCTTATCGTCATTCTTCGGGTGGAGCGCCGGGGGCTCAGTGGGGTCAGACTTACGTTTATCGATACGACGGCGCGGCTTGGGTGGAGGAGCAAATCCTGCGAGCCTCCGACGAGGTGACCGGCGGGGGATTCGGCATCTCTGTCGCGATCGACGGGAACGTTGCCGTCATCGGAGGCTTTGGGCATCCCTCCGGCGGAGAGCAACGCGGCCAGGCATACGTCTTCCGATACAACGGCACGACCTGGATGGAGGAAGGCATTCTCCAGGCTTCTGACGAGGTGGATTTCGCCAGCTTCGGCTACGCCGTGGCGGTGAATGGAAGCGTTGCCGTAGTCGGGGCTTTTAACTATTTTACTCCTCTGAAAGGCTTTATGGGGCAGGCGTATATCTACCGCTACAGCGGGGCCGGTTGGCCGGAGGAGCAGGTTCTCAAGGCTTCTGACGAATCGAACTACGCCCAATTCGGCGCTTCGGTCGCCGTGAGCGGGGACGTAGTTGTGGTCGGAGCGCTTAATCATCCCGGCGGCGGGATTAATCGCGGGCAGGCTTATGTGTTGCGATACAACGGGGCGAGTTGGGCGGAGGAGCAAATCCTAAAGGCGTCCGATGGGGTGGACCAGGCGCTCTTTGGGCGCTCCGTTGCCGTGGATGGGAATGTCGCGCTGATTGGGGGGCCTGGCAATCCTTCCGGCGGAACCAATCGCGGCCAGACCTATGTGTATCGATATAACGGCGCAACATGGCCGGAGAGGCAAATTCTTCAAGCTTCCGATGAGGCGGATGGCTCCGGCTTTGGAGTCTCCGTCGCTGTTGATGGCGATGGCATCGTGGTTGGCGCCAATGGGCACCCATCGGGCGGAACTCACCGTGGCCAAGCGTATGCCTTTGGGCCATCTCCGAACGTCGCGCGGGATTGGAAGATCCATGAGTAAGAATTTCCCAGCAGCGATGTGGCATTTCAAATTCGCCAAGGTCGGTGTATAGCATGCCTTTGCCGCCTCTGGGTAAAAGTTTGCTGATGAGCGTCGGCGTGCTCTCTGTCGGGTTGGGCGCGGCGGGAATCTTTCTTCCGCTGCTGCCGACGACGCCCTTCTTGCTCCTCGCGGCCGCATGTTTCATGCGCAGCTCGGAGCGGCTTTACCAATGGCTGCTCGGGCACAAGTGGTTCGGCTCCTACATTCGAAACTACCGGGAGCATCGGGCGATTCCATTGCGCTCGAAGATCGTTGTGCTGGTGATGCTTTGGGTCTCGCTGGGCTCGACGACCTTGATCGTACTGGAAACCGCACTTCCTCGCGCCGTGCTATTGGTCGTCGGGCTTGCGGTCACCGTCTACATGCTTCGCCTGCGGACCTTAACGCCGGGAATGCGTTCTGAAACAGCGATCCAAAAACCTTCCGCTGAGGATGAAAATAGCCCGTGACCGAATTACCTCAACCTCACCGGCTGAGCATCGGGGATACGATTGCCCAGATTATTGTTGACCGGATAGAATAGGCGACGGTTGCGTGGTCAGGAAGTCCCTGCCCCATCCCGGAGCGTTCAATATCTGCTGACGTGATTCTCAACCCATTCACTGCTTCTACTCATAAAGGCTCCAGTTCCCAATTGCGTTAGGCGGTTGAGCGACGTGGAAATTGAGGAGGATGGGCGGCCCAAAAAGGGCGTCGCTACCTTGCGGTGAGATTGTTTTCCGTTGTAACGAATCTTCCTGGGAAAGCTGGACCATCTTTAGAGTAACCGCGCAATCCTGACCAGTTCCTGGAGCTGTGACGAAGACGACGAACTGGTAGTTCTCGTTGGATCCAACGAAGGTTCCCGGTGATACGGGAATCGCAGACTGTCCTCCGAAGAGCGAGCACGGATCCTCAAGGACGGCGAGCGCGTAACGATCATCCGACGACCAGAAAGTATTGCCCTTGTTCCGAACCGTGATGCCGATCCCCAAGGTTTTGCCGAGGGGAAAGGTTGGAGGAATCGTGCTATCCACAAATTGCGCATCATTCAATGCCGGCACGATTTCAAAGGATGCTGAGACGAGCCCGCCGAAGAATTCGACCAGCTCCTGAACCATTGCGAAGTCCAGGCGGCATGATCCGGGAGAGAGCGGAGCCGTGAAAGTACCAGAGAAGAGATAACTCGTGCCCGGCGGAACGATCACACCGGATTCCATGCCGAGGCGGTTGGCCGACGTGAGGGCGCAAGGATCGTCATACACCGCCAGGGCATACGCTTCGAGCGGTTTCCAAGTACTGGATCCCGCATTCCTCATGGTGATTTGAATCGGGACAACGTTGCCTGCTGCAACCTGCAGGGGAAGATTATGTGCGATCAGACTCGAATTGTTGAGGACGATTGGGACGTCACCTGTCTCAGTTCCTTGTGAGCTTTCCAGGTTCTCATCATCGACCGCGAACAGGCGCGCACGCCAGGTCTCTCCTTCAATTGTTATCCCGGCCGGGAGAGTCACGCCTGTTTCGTTCGGGACGAGTTCAAACTGCGTGGCGCCGATGGCCCGTCGGCTCCATTCAACCCGGTAGTGCAGCGGATCGAGATCAGGATCACTTGCGGCAACGGGGGTAAGGATCAGTGACCTAGATGCCAGAGCCTGTGGCGGTTGGAGCTGGATCGATTGCGGAGAGAGAGGCCGCGAGTTTCGAATCAAGAGTTCGGCGCTGGTTTCGGGGCCGTATATTATTCCCTGAACGCCATCATCATTCACGGGCCGAACCCGGACTTCGTAGCGCTCGCCCTTGAGAGTCTGGTCGCTGGCGAGAATGGATAATCCCGTGCCATTGACGACCACCAGCACATCCTCGCCCTGGCCGGAGCCGGCTGGGTAGCGGCGCCATCGGAACTCATACGCCGGCAGATCCTCAGAATCGGCATCGTCCCAGACGGAAGTCACCTGAACCGACAAGTCATCCGTCGTTGACGGGGCCGATTCTGTTTGCGCGGGCAGTGCGGTGATCTGCACAGCGGCCGGGAGGCTGTTGGCAACGCCGACGGTTTGCGTGACGGAAGTCGTGGCCGGCGGCGTGTAGTTATCCTGAAGATCGACGCGGAGCCGCCATTGTTGATGCTTCGTTGTCTGTGCCGAAGCGACCGGGGCGGGAGGCGTACCCAAAGACGGGCCGCCAAAATCGGAGAACTGTGAAGAGCCGGGTTGAGCCACCTGCCATTGCCACGTCACGGTAAAGGTGTCGCCCGGATCCGCATCTATGGCGGCCGCGGTTACGGAGGGCGTAAGCGAATCGTTGGTATTCGGGTTAGGCGGAGAGATCGAAAACACCGGAGCCGTCGGCGGGCTGTTGGAGACGTCAAAGAAGATGCCTGCTGTTTCCGGGCCCAGAGCATTGCTGCCATCGCGCGCCGCGCAACGCACCTCCCAGTGGTCACCACGGGTTAATCTTCCCGGTGGGATGGCGCCGCTGGTCAGGTCGGGCTCGGCGACGGCGGAACCGTTCTTATACCAGTGGAATTCATAGATCAAGACACCCGGCTGGTTATCTTCGGGATCTGCGTCTGTCGAAGTTGGCATCGCTGTCACGCCCGTGGAGCGATGGGGATCAAGTGGAAATAGGGTGACCGCGGGGGCCGAGGGCGGAGTGTTCTTGATGGTCACCGCCGCAGACTCGACGAAGCCCGCACTGTGCGCACCATCCAAATCAATAGAATATATGCGGGCGCGCCAGCGTTGACCCTTGCCCGTCACCGATGCCGAAAGGGTGAGCGCATTCTGGCCCGGAGTCGGCTGATCACCATTCCCTTCAATCCATTCCGCATAATACGAACTGATCGGGCCGTCATCGGCGTCGGTACCGCCGACCGGCGTTAGAACCAGATTGTCCGTGGTTCGCGGCTGGCTGAAGCCTTCGGCCGGAGCGAGTGAAACGGCGGTTGGGGGCTGCGGCAGGGTGTTTCGAATGATCACGCTGGACGCAGTCTCGGGGCCATAGATGATGCCAGACGCTCCCTCGTCATTGAACGCACGGACGATCGCTTCGATTCGCTGTCCCGAGGAGGTCTCGCTCGCGGGCAAGGTGAAGGGGGCGGCCGCGCGTGTGTAAGCCGGTAGATCCTCGGGTGTGCTCGACCCCGGCTGGTAGCGGCGCCAGCGGACCTGGTAATGCGCCGCGCTGTCGTCGGGATCCGCGTCGGTGTAGCCGGAGGGCTGGGCAATTATTATGTCTCCCGTAACCGGCGAGCCGCTGGTTTGCGCGGGCGAAAGTACCAGAGCCGCTGAGCTCGGAGGGCTATTGGCAATCTCCACCGTGACTCGGCGGGTCTGCGAAACCAGACTCGACGGCTGATCCTCCCTTGCGAAGGCCGCGAGCTGCCAGCGTTGATGCTTGAGCGTTTGGGATGGATCAATCGAGGGGGGCACGGCCCCTGTGACAGGGGACCCAATAGCGGTGAAATCGAGCGAACCGGGATCGGCTTTGAGCCACTGCCACGTCGTTGTGACGGTGTCCCCGCGATCCGGATCAAAACCGGGCTTGGTCACAACGCCTGTAAGCGCGTCGGTTGTTACTGGCGTAGCGGGAGCCAGGGCGAACTCCGGAGGGAACGGGGCGCCATTCGACAAGGTGACAAATGCGCTGAGGTTTGTCGCGCTAGCGCTGAAGTCCTCGCCGTCAAATCCGAAGGCGCGAACTTGCAATTGATCGTCGCGCGAAACGAGCCCCCGAACACCATTAAGAGTCTGATCACGATAGGGCTCGCCCTCAAAGAGGAGGACGCTGTAGATCGACGCGGCCGGCGCTTTATCCTGCCACTCGCAGCCTCCGTCGATAATCACCGCATCTGCGTCGGCGTCGCTCCAACTTGTGGGATTCGCGATGGCCGTGAAATCCGCACTCGAAGAGAATCCCGGAGGATTGGAACTGATTGCCAGTGTTGCCGTTCCGGTGGGTACGGAGTTGCGGATGGTTTTTTGGGTCGTCACGACAGGCCCGGCCAGAGCAAGCAGGTCCTCCGCATGAACCTCGAATCGGTAGGTTCGATGCTTGACCGTGAGGGCCGGATCGAGACTAGCGGCCAGTCTTGATCCGATCCCGGGAACGGAGAGATTCGTAAGCTCGCCGGAGGAAAGTTCACTCTCGGAGCCACCAGGCATTTTTTCGATCCAGCGATACTTGTAGACCAGCGTTGCGTCTTCGGGATCGGCATCCGCGGAAGGATTGGATACATAGCCATATAGCATGTCGTTGGTCGCCGGCATGGCCTCGGGCGCTGCATTTGGCCCTTGGGACGGACTCCATGTCAGAACAAGATTGCCGCTTGATCCATTTTTGCCGTCGATGGCGATTTGATAGACCGCGCCTTCCGTTGCGTTGAAGGTCACGTGGCTCGCCGTGGTGCTGCCGTCGGCATTATCATTGGCGGCGACTGGCGCGAGGCCCGTGATCAGCCCGCTTTCGTTCAAGGCATACACGGCCAGCAGGGTATCGAAATCGCTCCCGGCGGTGCTGATGTCCGCCGGGCCTGTTGCGGGTCCTTTCCATAGGTACCATACGGAGTGGCCTCCCGCGAAGCCGGCGTGATTGGGCTCGCCCGATTCCTTGGACGCCCCAACGTTCGAGCCACCGATCGGACTTGCCAGATTCGTGAGATCCTTTCGAGCGCCGAAGGAGTCGGCGGAGTTGCCATACTGACCCTGGGGGACGATAGCGAGGGAAGGAGCGGTCGGGGGAGAATTCTGAATCGTGCGCGTGCGAGTTGCGACCGGTCCGTCATCGATGCCGTCGAAGGCCGACACATCCACGCTCCAAACCTGGCCCCGGGCCGTGTTTGCGGCGGCGAGCGTGTCTCTTCCGATTCCGCTCAGGTTCGGCTGAAGCACGCCATTCTTGTACCAATTGAACCGGTACTGGACGGGGTCCCCGTCTGCGTCTGTGGCGCCCGATGCGATGGCGTTGAGATCGTCCGAGGTATAGGCAGGATTGGGAGGGAGGATCAATGAGGGAATCGAGCTTGGGGGGCGATTCACGGCGAAGGCACGGCTCGTCTGCGCGAGATCACCATAAGCGGAGATTCCGGTAAGGTTGTAAAACCCATGACGCAGATCGCCGGGGATGGTCATGTTTGCTTGTTGTCCAGAGACGAACGTTGGTGTTCCCAGGTCATGGAAGCTCTCGGAAATGACGAGACCTCCGCGCCCGGCAGAAATGAAAACCGGCGCGCCGCCATCCGTTTCAAAGGTCGCGCGGGTATAAACCGCTCCCTCCGGCGGTTCGTATCGGGTGATGATTTGGGGATTGATCGGATGCCCAACAGCAACCCAGGTCAGTCCCCCGCTGCTCTGGCTGATTGCCGCGAGGGCTGCCTTGCGGAAGATGGAAGCGCCCCGCGCATCCGCGTGATCGCCAGCGGGTAGGTTCAGCCGCTTGCGAACCTTGGGCGCGGCCGGGTTCGTCACTTCAACGATCACCAGATCGCCGCCGCCGCCAAGTTCGCCGACGCCCGTTACGACCAATGCATACGCGCGGTCGGCGACTTTCATATAGTTGACGGCCTGCGCGTCGAGCGGGCTCTGCGGCGTCGGGCCGACCGTCACGCTGCCGACAATCGGCAAGGGATTGGCATCGGGATTAAGCAGGTCGACGACGACGAGCCCCGCAAGATTCGCCGCGATAAACGCATAGCGACCATCGTCGGACACATCCACATCGTTATAAGAGTCGGTCGTCGTCCGCCCGCCGCGGAACGCCATCGCCGTCGGATCGCTCACGCGCGCGATCTGGAGGCCGTAGATACCGTTGGCGAGGATGGCGTGCATCTGGCCGCCGATCACTCGCAGGATGAGGGTGCGGGGATCGAGCTGGCGAGGAGCATTGAGGATTCCCGCCGTGACGGGTGGATTGGCGTTCAGGTTTTTCACTGCCTGGATTGAAGGTTGACCCACGGCAGCGGGCATTCCGACAAACGCGACCGGACCGAGCGGACTCTCCGGCCAGACCTTTACCGCATTGGCATCGCCGGAAAGCGTCCGCCGCACCGGCGCGCCGGGTGCATAGGGCTCGGTCACCTCGGCGACCTTAAGTCCGTCTGTGCCGTCGGCAGTGGCGAGGTAGCGATGTCCACTGATTGTTACGGATTGGGATTCGTGGGCGTCGAGATAGCCAGCGGCATTTTGTGATGTGCCAACCGCTTCAGGGGACAGCAGCGCCTGACGCAGCGGAAGAGTTGAAGTCCCGTTCACAGTAACGGGAGAAACCCCCGGCACGCCTTGCCTGAGAGTCCCGAGAGAAAGCAATGGAGACAATGCCGCATGAAATTGCACGAACGATCCCTGGCCTTGTGCGATGTTCCACGGTCCGGCATCGTACGAGAAACCTGCCAATTCCGAATCCAGGAAATCCTGCCCCCACAATCGAAGCTTGCCATCAGTCGTAGAGAGTGATGCCAGGAGGAGACCGCTTTGTGAAAATGCCACTCTGTTTGGCAGGCTGACGTGTCCCGTCAATGTGTTGAGAAGAGCTTGATCCGCCGTTCTCCAGATGCGAACCGTGCGGTCATTCGATACGGAAGCGACGATCGAACCATCGGAGGAAATCGCGACATCGTTCGCCACGCTTGTATGCCCATAGTAGTGCTTGGAAGGCGAGCCGGACATAAAGTATTGGGTCAGGCTTCGTTGGCTGATATCTGCTGCCACGAAAACGGATGAACCGGTGGGGGAAAAGGAGACTGCGTTGGGATAAAAGTCCTCAGTAAAGGTTTTCCGAAGGGCTCCGTCATCGAGACCCCAGACGTAAGTTCCCCCTCCATAAAACGCCGCAGCCACGAGAGTGCCATCCCGCGAGGCTTCAAGGTCACGAATATTGGCAAGAGTCGCCGTGGTCGCAATGGACCGCAGCAAGCCGCCCGTCAAAAAGTTCCATAGGCCGATGAAGGTATTCGGCGTTACGTTCAGCGTGGCTGCAATGAAGGAATCTCCATCGGGCAGGAACGTAAGATGGCGGATCGGCGACAAACTCAAGGCCAAGGTCCTCGCGAGCGAGCCGTCGGAAATACGCCAAAATTTTATGCTCCCATCCTCAAACCCCGCCGCAACCTCCTGCCCGTCGAGAGAGAAAGCAATGCTACTTGGAATTCCGGGGGCCGTGGGAATATTTCTGATTTGACCTCCATCGGAAACCCGCCAAAGGCGGATCGCGTTCGAACCCGCAGTGCACAACATTGCTCCGTCCGCGGAGAAGACCGGCCCCAGCGTGACGGGATCTGCGCTGATTTCTCTGATAAATCCGCCGCCGGAGAAATCAGGATGTGCGACTATTTTTTCCTCGTACGAGGATAGGAATTTTGTGGTCTCCAGGACCAAGCCTTGCGTGGCAACCGAACCATCGGGCAATCTGCCTCCCTCCACCACAACCCGCCCGAGGATAGGATCGCTCAGCATCAGATGCCCCCGCCGGCCCACCGGAGAGTCTGCGCCGATTCCGTTGTTTAGTAGCTCCCAATTCGATCCGGTCCAACCCCAGATATCGTTAGGGAGGCTCGCCCCGGTATCGCCACCGAAAAGGATAATTTTTTGAGACTTCGGGTCAAAGCCTATCGCATGGGATTCTCGAGCCGATGGACGAGCGGCAGGGTTGGGATGATCCCAGCGGGAAAGCGCCGCGTTCCAGACATATGTTTCGTTCGTTTTCCCCGCTCCGTCATTTCCGCCGAAAATAATCGATTGATTGTGGACCGGATCGTAGGCCATTGCGTGGTTCCAGAGTTGTGCGGGCAAGCCCACGGTTCCCTTATTTTCCCATTGGGAAGTGGTGCCAGTGAATTTCCAAGTCTCCGCCTGGATAGCCTGACCACCCACGAGCAATGCATTACCCTGGCTATCCTCACACATCCGATGCCCGGATCTGGGGGAAGGATGGATTGCCGGAGCCGCCAAATTCCAAGCGTGAGTTTCGTTCTTCCAAATCCAAGTGTCTGGCGTGGAATCACCGCCGAACAGCACGCCGCCAATCCCCGGACCCAGATAGCATGCCGAGTGGTTTGAGCGAGATGGGGACGGTTCCACGACGGGAAAAGGATCCGGCGCGGGTTGAGATATATTCAGGTACGGGGCGGAGACAATCCCACTGACGACGCCGCTGAGAGACCATCCGAAGTGGACTTCGGCTTCCAGCGTGAGATCCTTATATTCCAGGACGAGAGAATTAAGAGAATTGGCCTCAAGGGGGATTGTGGCTTGATATAGCACACCGCCGTTGGACTGCCAGGAATTGATCAGGAGTTGATTGTTAATGTAGAGCCGGATTCCGTCGTCGACGGTTACAGAAAAGGTGTATGTCCCGCTGGCGGGGGCGGTGATAGTTCCAATCCATCTGACGCTGAAGTGCTCGGATGGGACCCCGGGCCCTGGAGAGCTGCGACCCCAATCAAAATCAATGTAAGGGTCCGTACGGGTAAGAATCGCGGAGCCGAATTCCTCGCCGCTATAATAGGTCCCTTGGACTCCAGGTGTCAGGACAATGGCGGCGCCAGAACGGTTGGTAAGGAGTGAGGCCAGCAAAAGGCACAGAAATGGAATCCACCCAAGACCTTTGGAATTCGACATGGCGATCTTCCTTTCCCCTGCCCGGGTAACGATTTGTCCCAAGTGTGCATTTGCGATATTTCATGTAGGTTGAGTCTTCGTCATGGGCAAGTTTACATTCGCGCATTGCGACCGCTGAACGCGCGCGCCATCACGAGATTGGAGGGTAAGGAACTCGGACTCTTTCCGATGCCACCAGCTTATTTGCAACTTATTTGCGACGACATTGGATAGAATCAAAGTTTTCCGGAAACATCAAGGAAAAAGAACCCTATATTACCGCCAATAGGCGCGATCCCCGGATTGCCGGTATTTCATTTCAGGAAGTCTCTCCTCGAAGGGTTTAAGAGTCTATGCCGTCGCGAACGCAGTGACCCCGTTGATTGCCTAGTTGTGGCCGAGTAGTGGATATGTGGTGGCCAAGTAGTGGCTGAGTGATGGATACGTGGTGGCCGAGTAGTGGCCCAGTGATGGATACGTGGTGGCCGTGGTTACGCCGAGTATAGGCCGCGTGATCACCGGGGATTTAGGGATTGGGGAGCGTGAAGTTGCTTGGAGTTCGGAGAAAGGAATTCGCCGCGATTGAGAAATGACAGGGAAGAACCTATTATCGGTCTTCCGATTCGAAAAAGGCGCGCGGGAAGATTTCTGAGCATGTGAAGGCGAAGGAGGAAAGGCCATGGAACTCGGGCATTTGATCGAAGGGGCCGTCAAATTCAAGGCTTCGGATATTCACCTGAAAGAGGATGAGCCGCCCTTCTTTCGCGTTGATCACGATTTGCTTCCGCTTCAGAAGCAGCCGCCGCTGACGCACGAACAGATGGAAGGTTACCTGGATATTATCGTTCCGGACAGGCTCAGATCCAAGCTTGAGCAGACCCGGGGAATTGACGTTGGATATCAATATAAGGAACTGGTGCGGTGCAGGGTAATCGTGTTTTACCAGCGCCGCAAGCTTGCAATTTCGTTACGGCTGCTCCCGATCATCCCCCCAACGATTGAGGAGATGGAGCTGCCACCTGCGCTGGCGGCGTTCACCGCCTATCATCGAGGAATGATCCTGGTCACGGGGCCAACAGGAAGTGGCAAATCCACCACGATGGCGGCGCTCGTGGACCTGATCAATGCGACGCAACACGTCTCGATAACGACCGTCGAGGATCCGATCGAATACGTGCACAAGAATAAGAAGGGATATGTTACCCAGCGCGAGGTGGGGGACGACGTTGAGGATTTTCTTTCGGGGTCGGTGCAATCATTGCGGCAGGACCCCGATATCGTGTTGGTCGGCGAGATGCGCGACATTGCCACCATGCGGGCGGGGATTTACGCGGCGGAGACGGGACATTTATTTCTCAGCACGCTTCACACCAGCAGCGCGATTCAGGCGGTGGAGAGAATCATTGGCACGTTCCCGCAAGCCGAGCACAAATTCGTGCTGGAACAGTTGGCCATGAACCTTAAGGCAGTGATTACGCAGGAACTAGTCCGGCGCGCGGAGGGGGGAGGGCGGATCGCGGCGGTGGAGATCCTGGTGGTGACGGAGCTTGTCTCGAAATTGATTCTGGATAATCGAATCTCGGATATCTATGAAGTCATGAAGAAGCGCGAGAGCGGGATGCAGACGCTGGATCAGGCTCTGGCCGATATGGTGCGCGATGGAAAGATCACGGAAGAGGAAGGTGCGTCTTACACGCGCGACGTTCATGCCTATCACCGATATATTTTGAAGAAGGAATCTTCAAGCGATCTGGGCGGAGTGCTACGGTGACAATCCGAGGTGTTGAATGCCTTTTTATGTGGAGCAAAGTAAACGGCATAAGTCTAAAGGCCAACTCCTCCGGGCCCTTCTGGCATGAGCGGTACTTGCAGATAACTTCGCGCGGGCACGCACCGTTCGGCTTCAAAGTTTGACCGACCTCAATAATCGGAAGGAAATCATTATGTCTGTAACTATGCCACCTCCCATTGGCAGGTTTTGCTGGCCTGAGCTTTGTTCAGCCGACGCGGCAGATTCGAAGGAGTTTTATCACTCCCTCTTCGGATGGAAAGGGAGCGATCTGCATATGCCCGAAGGGGATTACACAGTCTTCAAGCTCGACGGCCAGGGCGTCGGTGCGATGTATCAGATGAAAGACGAGCGCAGGAATGCTGGTGTTCTTCCCCATTGGAACTCTTATGTAGCGGTTGCCGATGCGGACGAGACGGCACAAAAGGCCACTTCCTTGGGCGGAAAAGTTCTAACGCCCCCGTTTGATGCCGGGGGCGACCGCATGGCGAATCTTCAGGATCCTACTGGAGCAAACTTCTGCGTCTGGCAGGTCGTCAAGGAGCCCGAGCCGATTCGGCGCAACGAAGTCGGCGCGCTGATCTGGACCGAACTTTATACGCCGGATCCCGGCGAATCGTTGGCGTTTTACTCGGGCCTTTTCGGATGGGTTCCAGAAACGTTCGAGGGCGGTCCCATGCCCTACACGACGTTCAAGCTTTCAGGTGAATCCGAAGGGTTCGCCGGCATGCTGAAGATTACGGCCGAGATGCAGGGCATGGCGCCTCAGTGGATGCCGTATTTCCTTGTTGAAAATGCGGACAAGACCGCCGGTCTTGTGCGTGAGCTCGGCGGCCAAGTCCATATGGGGCCCGTCGACATCCCTAACGTCGGCAGGATCGCCATGTTCGCTGATCGGCAGGGAGCCGGGTTCGCGGTTATCAAACCGGCGATGGCTGGGGGGAAATAATTACAGTGGCGGCGGCCCAGTCCGACAGGGTTCAACTGGGATTCATCTATGAAAGGAAATGTTGCTCCCCCTTCGGGGCAACTGGAGTTCTTGACTCGCGAACTCTCAATTACTGCGGGCGTCGGAAAGGAGGATGCAGCCGCTGAATTCGCGGGGTCCCGAATCATTCATAAGCTGCCCAATCCAGTGCGGAGTTGACCGGGAGAATGATGTCTATCACCGAGGTAAGAGTTCCGCCGAATTGCGTGTTTCCGTCGGCCATGGCGAACACGAGGAAACATCGGGTTTCAATCGGCGGCGCGGTGACCTGGAAAATAAATTGGTAACGCTGTCCGGAAGTCACAATTTCGCCCTTCTGAACCGGAATTGCCGTCAGGCCGGTCATCGAGCAAGTATCGTCAACGACGTTGAGGGTGAAGCTCGATTCGCCGCACCAAGTCGTATTGCCAAGATTCTGGAAGGTAACTCCGACACCCATCGATTCCGACGGGACTAACCGGGGGGGAATCGTCTGCGAAATCGGCGCGGCCGAGTTAACTGCCTCAACCAGATGGATAATGCTCTGGTGTCCCTCCCCGAATAAGAAGCCGTGCTGCTCCATCTGGAATCCGATCTGGCAGTCGCCCGGCAAGGAGGACGCCTGAAGTTCGGTCGAGAATGTATATTCTTCGCCGGGATGGACGACTGCCGAGGGATCGAGTTCCAGAAGAATTGGCGGTACAAGATTACAAGTGTCCGTCGTGATGGCGAGTGCAAATAGCATGTTGTGAGTCCAAACGGCTTCCCCCGTGTTGCGCGCCGTGATCAGGATAGGGCAACCGTGGCTGGTCGCAATTTGATCGGGAATCGATGCGCTCGTCACTATTGCATCGTTCAAGGGGGTTGGCGAAGGCGTTGGAGACTCCGTCGGACTCGGCGACGGAGATTGCGTCGGGCTTGGAGTCGGCGTGATGCAATCCGTTTCCGACCGGATCGCAATGAGATCGATGAAGATGGATGAAGTAGTCAAATCGCCGAAGGCACGGTTCGTATCGAGGACGCGGATGTGAATCGGGCCTGCATAAAGATCGAGTGGTAGCGCAAATGATTGTGGGGTGTTGTCATCGGCGGATTTTGTCACAGAGATAGCGTCCGTGAACTGGGAATTGTTCGTCGAATAAGAGAAGGTGAATGGCTCGTTATCCGAACCCGTGCGGTAGGCTTCGACGTACAACGTCTTGGTTCCGCCTTCCGTCACGTTGAACCGCCATTGGTGCTGTAGCCCACCGCCGTTGAAAAGTACTTCGGTTATTCGCTCGTAGCTGTTGTCGCTCGTCTGCGTGTCGGCGAGGATTCCTGTGATCGTGCCGGTCCCCGCAGTCTCCTGTTGGGCCACGAGATCACCGCATTGGAGCGTGATGGCCGTCGGGCTGGGAGTGGGCGTTCGACTGGCCGTGGGAGTTGGAGTTCTCGTTGGGCTGGGGGTGGGGGTTCGGCTGGGGGTTGGAGATACGCTAGGTGTCGGAGATGGACTCGGAGTTGCCGTCGGACCATTGAGGTCCCGCAGAAAGACCGTCCCTTCCGATGCCGCAGTAAGAATGCTCTGGCCATCCGGCATGAAAGCTACTGCGTCGATTGACCCAGACTGGCCGACGTAGCGTAGCAACTCCTGACCGGTGGAGGTATTCCAAAGCCGCGCGGTCCCGTCGGCGCTCCCCGTGAGGGCGCGCGTGGCCTCCGAGGATAGAGCAACGGACTTCACTGCGGCTTGATGCCCGCGCAACGTGAACAATTCATCTTCGTTGGACAGATCCCAGAGCTTTGCGGTCAGATCAACGCTGCCGGTGAGAACACGCAGTGTATCCGAAGAAAACGTGGCGGCGTTTACGAGGCCGTTGTGTCCTGTAAATGACATCAGCTTCTGCATCGCCGGCACGCTCCACACTTTGACGTCGCTATCGGAGGCCCCGCTCAGCACGCGAGTGTTATCGCTGGAAAACGCGATTGCCGAAATCGGCGATGAATGGGCGGTGACCGTGTCTAAAAGTCCGCCCGCGGCGCCATCCAGAAGTCTCATACTTCCGAAATCGTCACCCGCGGCCAGCAGCGATTCATCCCGCGAGAAGGACACCAGGCGACCCAAGCTACCCGTTCGCTGCCATACACCCTGCGTGACGTCCAGACCCAGGTCCCAGAAGTATCCCGAAGTATGATCTCCCAATCCCTGTTCAACCTTATAGTTGACTCCATACACGCGGTTTCCGCCCAGAGTGAGGGATGGGTTTCTTACGAGCCTATCCTGAGTGACGGGAACGATGACCTGACGGCCGATGCAGCGGCCCGTCACGGTATCCCAAACAAAGATTTCGTTGCCGTTCGAGGACATGAACCGTGCTCCGTCGCTGGAGACATCAAGCCAGGAATATCCCCCCTGAACATGATCGCGGAGTTCCCAAAGCAACGCACCGCCGGCGGCGTCATAAACCGTTCCCCCAAGCGTGGAGCCAATCAGCAGAATTCTGGAGTCCTCCGGAGAAAAAACCGCCTTCGTGCCAGTGTAATCCCCATCAAGATCGCCAAGCGGGTTTCCGGTATCAACATCCCACCAGGCGGACTCTGTCACGCGAGCGGGGAGAAAAAGATTTATATTCCAGGCAACGAACACCGCCGTGCCGTGGGGCGATAAACTGAGTGCCACGGCTGGGGTATCCTGCGTTCCGTAACTGATGTCAGCGAGAAGACTGTCCGTTGAGGTTTCGTAAACCTTGACGGAGCGCAAAACCCCCGGAGGCAACGTCGCGTATCGCAAGCCGTCCCGTGAAAGCAGCCCGTTGGGACGTGGACCTATCAGCGCTCCGGAATCAGAATCATAAATTCCGGAGTTCGTTGCAACCTGCGTTCCGTCGGGCCAGATAGCGTCCACGGTGAAACCCGGCAAAAGTTCAAAGGTCGGCGCTCCTGCAAACTGCCAGACACGGACTCCACCTGTGGTTTCGTTCCCGTAACCTGCGGCGAGGTGCGTCCCATTGGGAAAAAAGAGAATGCTATTCACCGCAGCGTTCGGCCCGTTCAGCATTCCAAGGATTTGGCCCGTATTGGTGTTCCAAAGAATAATTCGACCGTCGGTGCCGCCGCTGGCGAGCAGAGTGCCGTCCGACGAAATTGCGGCGGCGCTCACCGAGTGGTTGGGTGCACGAAGGACTTTGAGCAGGTCTCCGGTCTCGCCGTCCCAGACGAATGCGCCGTACGAGCCGAAGGTTGCGACCAAGGAAGCCGAAGTCGAAAAGTCGGCGCCGAGCAGGTTACCAATGCCATAACGAAGCAACGGCAGAGAGGCTTCCGGGATCGAGGGATCAGGCGTCGGAACGGGAGTTTGGATTGGAGACGTGGAAATCGCGAAGGCGAATGTGATCAAACCCGTGGCTCCCCGAAAGCCGTCGACGACCGCGTAGTAAGATTCACCGGGCGTGGGCACAAAATTGATCGATGAGGTGAAATCGGGCCCGGAGTCATCATCGATCGCAACCAGCGTCCCGTTCGGGCAGACGCCTCGATACACGGCAAGCAGGGTGTCGAAATCCGAACTCCGCGTGAAGATTGAATAAGGTCGATTCTCAACGGGAGTCGGCAGAATCCAGACAGCATCGGCGCCATTCGAATAGTTGCCGATTGAGAAATCGTCGGCATAGCCCGCGCCGAGGTCAACGTCGGAGATCAGATAAAGGCCGGAAGTGACGACGAAGGCGTTGGAGCAATTATCCCCCGGAATCCCGGCGGGCGGGGTCGGTGACGGGGTTGGACTTGTAGTCGGCGTGGTCGTTGGGGTTTGCCCGCCAGCCATGCCCAGGGTCAAATTCACCGCGATAAAAGTCGCGGCGAGAAGTCCTGTTCGAAAAAATCCCGGGATGGATGAATCAAGGGATGAAAGTCGTTCCATAATCCGCCTGCGCTCCGCGCCCAACTTGAAGGATACGACGAAAACCGGGTAAAATAGCTGTCTCCAAGCGATTTACCGGCGTGATGAAAATTACCTGAGAAATTATTTGCCGGCAAGGCTAATACGGCAATTCCCCCCGACAGTAGGGAGTTAAGTGTTGCCCCGGTGCGGCAACAAGAACTGCTCGGTGTCCGGCTCCTTCGGTTCGAACAGATAGAGCTGCAATGCAATACACGATTAACTTTTCTCATGAGTTCTATTTCGTTATTGACACTGCAAAAGGAGATCGTTAAACCCATACTTCCTTAGTTTCAGTTTTGCCACCGCAAAGGAATAAAATGAATACGCAAGCCGTAGGTAGCGTTCTTGGAGCATCTGTGCGACCCGTTCAGCCGCGAAGTCCTCAAATCGTTTGCGCAAGGGGTTTAAAAGCCTTCCTCCCCGTCCTGATGATCACAATGATCGGCGCCGTTGCACGGGCGGGATCGATCGGCCTGGCTAGCGGAAAAATTGACACCTCCAAGGAGCCTGCAGCGACAGAACAGTCCCTGCGCGCTGCCGCAGGACCTGAGGGGAAATCGCTTGCGATCCTCCAATTTGACGGCCCCATTCAGGCTGGTGCGCTGGAGCAGTGCAAGAAAGCCGGGGCCGAGGTTTATCATTACATTCCCCAGTATGCGTACCTTGTAAGTTTGCCTGCGGCGAAGCTTGATGCTGTCCGGGCGGTGAAGAGCGTCGCGTGGATTGGAAATTTAACGTCCAAGCAGAAGATTCATCCATCGCTAAGCCAGGTTGCGGCTGCCGCCGCCGGCCCAGAGACGATCAAGATTACTATCCTGAGCGTGGACGGAGCGCCCGCAAAACTTCTTGTTGGAAAGAAATTCAACGTAACCCGATCCCACAAGACCCAGATGGGATGGCATGATACGCGGGTCGAAATCCTCGCTTCCGAATTGGACTACATTTCCAAGATTTGGAGTGTCTTTCACATCGAGCTTCAACCGGAGTACACCCTCAATGACGAACGCGGGGCACAGACGGCCGCGGGCAATTACGTCGTCGGGGGAACGTCGCCGACGGGCCCTGGATACGTGGCGTGGCTGACCTCCAAGGGTCTGACGGGCGCTCCGGGGCTGATCGTCCAGGTGCAGGATGACGGTCTGGATCGGGGCGACGCCTCGAACCTGCCGGGGACGGCGCATCTTGATATTCTTGGACGTATCGAAGGGATCTTCAATCCGACGATTGACGCTACGGGCAACTCTATCGGCGGTCATGGAATGATCAATGCAGGGATCATCATGGGAAACGCGACGATCGGGACGTTGGATGGTGCCGGCTACAAGTTGGGTCAGGGGCTCGCCCCTCAGGCGCGGGTCTACGCGACGAAGATTTTCAATAATGGCGGCGGCTTCGATATTGGAACTTTTACTTTTTCGGAGTTGGCCAAAAGGGCTCAGGATGCTGGCGCGAAGGTCTCAAGCAATTCCTGGGGGGCTTCCATCTCCGGACAATATAACGCCGACGCCGCCGAGTTCGATGCGCTGACGCGTGATGCGGATACCGTCCAAGCGGGCGACCAACCCATGATCTATTTTTTTTCCGCCGGCAACAGCGGTTCGGGCTCTCAGAGCATCGGCGCGCCCGGAACGGCCAAGAACGTGATCACGGTCGGAGCGGGCGAGAATAGCGATGCGGATGGCACGGACGGGTGCGCCGTCGACCCGACGGGGGCCAACAGTTTGCGGGATATCATCAATTTTTCCAGCCGTGGTCCGAACGCCGATGGTCGTCGCGCCCCGACGATATTTTCCGTCGGAACGCACGTGCAAGGCCCAGCCTCCACAGACCCGGGTTATAATGGAACGGGCGTCTGCGACCAATATTGGCCGGTCGGACAGACCAACTACGCCCGCTCGTCTGGCACGAGCCATTCCTGCCCCACGGCCGCGGGAGCGGGGCTTATCATTTACGAATTGTTTCAGACGCAACTTGCAGCGCTCGGCCACACGGCCAACCCCAGTCCCGCCCTCATGAAAGCCGTTCTGGCCGCGACGGCCACCGATATGTTCGGCGGCAACGATGGCGCCGGCGGAACGCTCACCCATATCCCAGACAACAACCAAGGCTGGGGCGCAGTCAATTTGAAGACCCTGATCGATAACAAGATGAACTTGTATTCCCTGGATCAGACCGTACTTTTTACAGCATCAGGCCAATCCAATGACACCCTCATCACGTCCGTCGACGCAAGCAAGCCGCTAAAGATCGCCCTGGTATGGACCGACGCTCCCGGCTCGCCAGGGGTCAGCCCAGAAATGGTGAACGACCTTGACCTGGAAGTGACCGTCGGAGCCACGACGTACCTCGGAAATGTTTTTAACAATGGGTTTTCTACCACGGGCGGAGCCGCGGACCGGTTGAATAACCTTGAGATGGTCAGCATTCAGAATCCCAGCGGTCTTTATACGATTCGAGTTAAGGCCTTCAATATCGCAGGGAACGGAGTTCCGAGCGCGGCCGGAACTTTGGATCAGGACTTCGCCTTATTTGTTTGGAATGGCATCGACCAAACTTCAAAAGGCATCCTCAATATCAACAAGTCTGCTGCCCAGTGCAGTGATACCATTCAAGTTCTCGTGAGCGATCGTGACCTTCGCGGTGCGGGCACCTCCACGGCGAACGTATCGAATAACATCACTGGCGACGCCGAGAATTACGTTCTTACGGAAACCGGCGCCAACACCGGCGTCTTCACCCGCAACATCAACATAGCCACGGGCGCTGCGGTCGCGGATGGAATCATTCAAGCCGCGAACGCGAGCACTATTACCGCCACCTATAACGACGCTAATGACGGAACCGGCTCGCCCGCCATCGCGACCGACACCGCGGCGGTGGATTGCGTTGCACCCATCATCTCAAACGTTGCTGTTACGAATTTGCGGGCCAGAGCGGCGACGATCACGTTCGACACCAACGAACAAGCCAGCGGAAAGGTCCGCTTCGGCACGTCCTGCGGCTCATTGACGCAGCTTGCCTCCGGGGGACAGGCGACGAATCACCAGATTCCGCTGTCCGGCTTGTTGCCTTTGACGACGTATTATTTTGCCGTGGATGCAACCGACCCCGCTGGAAACAGTGTCACCAATGACAACGGGGGGACGTGTTACAGCTTCACGACCCTGGAGCAGCCGGACTACTTCACAGAACAATTCGGGTCGAGCGACAACGACCTCGGCGGTGGAATCCTGACGTTCAGCCCCGACGGATCACCCGATTACTACAACGCCTGTCTTACACCCACGATCGTGTTCCCAACCAATCCCGCAGGTGGCACCCCTGTTATCCTTGGGGACGACAACTTCGTTCAGGTTACGCTGGGGAGCCCGCTCGTTTCTCTCTATGGAACGAGCTATAACAACTTCTATATCGGCAGCAACGGATATATTACGTTCAGCGCGGGTGATTCAAGCCTCTCGGAGACGCTCCCTGCGCATTTCGGCCTCCCGAGGATTGCCGGTCTTTTCGACGACCTCAATCCATCGTCCGCAGGCACCGTTTCCTGGAAGCAAACAGCCGACCGGGTCGCCGTAACGTGGCAGGGCGTAACCGAGTATGGGACGATGAATTCGAACAGCTTCCAGATCGAGATGTTCTTCGACGGAACGATCCAGATTACGCATCTTAACATTGATGCTTTCGACGGACTCTCGGGTCTTTCGCAGGGCCTGGGCGTGCCGTCGGACTTCTTCGAAAGCGACCTCAGTGCCTATGGGTCCTGCCAGACTTCCGCTGGAATCATCGATATCGATAAGGCGGCCGTCCAGTGCAGCGATGCCATTGAGGTGCTGGTCAGCGACATCGACCTTCGCGGCGCCGGGACGGTGGTGGTCAATGTCTCCAGCGTTCCGCCGGGCGACTCCGAGAGCGTTTTTCTCACGGAGACAGGCCTGAACACCGGTATCCTGAAGCGGACGCTGACGGTGGCGACCGGGGCACCAGGGGCCGACGGCGTTATTCAGGTAGCCAATGGGGGCACGATCACGGCCACCTATAACGACGCCGACGTCGGCACAGGATCACCCGCGGTGGTAACGGACACGGCGGCGGTCGATTGCGTTGCCCCGATCATTTCCAACGTTGTCGCCATCAATATCGCCGCCAGACAAGCGACGGTTACGTTTGATACGAACGAAACGGCAACGAGCATGGTGCATTTCGGAACCGCTTGCGGAAGCTTGACCGATTCGCAAGCGGGGGCTCTGGCAAGCAGCCACTCGGTTGACCTTCTGAATCTGCTGCCCCAGACCGTTTACTATTTTAGCATCGAGGCGACGGATACCGCGGGCAACCTCGGCACCAATAACAACGGGGGCACGTGCTTTACCTTCACAACCCCGTGCGATCCAAATTTGATCGTCAACGGCAGCTTTGAGACGGGCGACTTCACCGGCTGGACTACACTTACGGGCGCGGGGACCCAATTGACGCCGTGGAACGTGACTGCGGGTCCGGGGCCTGGATATTTCCTGAACGGATATCCCGCCGAGGGTTCCCTCTTTGCCGAAAATGGGTTCGACGGAAGTGCCGGCTTGACTTATGACATTTTCCAGGAGGTCGCGATTCCTTCGGGAGCTCCGTCGGTTACGCTTAACTGGAAGGAACGGATCCAGTGGGATCTCGTCACCTACTGCATCGGGTGCTCGCTCTCGCGAGTTTATACGGTTACGATTCAACCAGCGGGGGGAGGAGCACCCCTCGCCACACTCTTCACCATGACACTCAATCCCGGGACTACCGGAGACACCGGTTATGTGGCGCATGTCGCCGACCTCGTCGCAGCCTACCCTGCGATAAGGGGAACGACGGTCAGACTGAATTGGCACGAGACGATCCCGGAAACCCTCGTCGGACCAGGCCAATTTGACTTTGACGATGTAAGCCTGATCGCGAACTGTCAAACCCCGGCCGGAACGATTCAGCTCAGCAAGTCTGCGGCTCAATGCAGCGATACGATTCAAGTAACCGTCAGCGATACGGATCTTCAGGGCGCCGGCTCGGTGAACGTGACCGTCGCAAGCCTTCCCACGGGGGATTCCGAAAGCGTCACGTTGCTTGAAACAGGACCCGGCACGGGAGTCTTAACGCGGTCTTTGACGATTGCGGGGGGCGCTCCGGCTGCGGATGGCATTATTCAAGTGTCCAATGGAGCGACCGTCCGGGCGACTTACAATGATGCTGATGATGGCACGGGATCCCCGGCGATCGCGATTGCGACGGCGGATGTCGATTGCCTTGCGCCTGCGATCGACAACGTCGCTGTCATCAATATTGGTGCCAATGTCGCCACCGTAACGTTCGACACCAACGAGTTGGCGACTGGGCGCGTCTTTTACGGCACCTCCTGTGGTGCCCTGTCGCTGAACCAGGCGGGTCCCTCGGTAACCTCCCATCAAATTGTGCTGGCGAGCCTTGCCCCTTTCACCACGTACTTCTTCCGGGTCGAAGCTACGGATCCGGCGGGGAATCTGGTGACGGATAACAATGGGGGCCTTTGTTACCAATTTACCACGCTCGGAGTGAGGGATTATTTCACGGAACTCTTCGACCTTTTCGATAACGATCTGGCCAATCGGGCCATTACGTTTACACCCGATGGATCGGGCAACTTCTATAGTGCTTGTCAAAGCGTGGCGACCGCATACCCGACAGATCCCACCGGAGGAACCCCACTTCCTCTTTCGGATGACTCCTATATCCAAGTCAGCCTCGCCGCAAGCGCCAAGGTCCTGATTTACGGCGTGGACTACGACTCATTCTACGTTTGCAGCAATGGATATATCACCTTTGATGCAGGAGACAGCGACTATGGCGAGACCCTCGTCGATCATTTTGCATTTCGCCGGGTTTCAGCTCTTTTCGACGATCTCGATCCAGCGCTCGGCGGATCAATTTCGTGGAAGCAGATGGCCAATCGCGTGGCCATCACCTATTCGGACATCCAGGAATTCGGCGGGGGAACGCCAAACAATTTCCAGATCGAACTCTTCTTCGATGGAAGAATCCGCATCACATTTCTTGGGATGGGGGCGTTCGATGGTCTTTCAGGGATATCGGAAGGTCTCGGAGTTCCGCCCACCTTTACGGAGAGTGACCTGAGCGGGTACTCGAACTGCGCTGCCGTGAACGCCGTGCGGGATTGGGAAAGTTTCGAGTAGCAGCGCGTCTTGTCCGGGCCGGAGCCTCTGGAACGTTTCAGACATCCGGCCCGGATTGAAGCGTCCGGTCGTCTAGGCCGTTGAAAAGATCCAGGCTTGAATGGCCGGGCTCAATCTGCCCTTGACTGCGCTTCGCCCCTGAAGCCATCGACTGATGCTCTGATGGAATTTAATCCCAAACGCGAGGAGAGCCGCTCCAGGTGGGACATGCGCCCCGCCAATCCAAGATAGTGCGTCAGGATTTCCAGAGATTGAGTCTTGGAAACCTTGGCCTTTCGGGCGCCCTGTCCTTTGCGCTGGAAGGAAAGCAGGAGGGTTTGAAGATCGTGAGAAAAGGAATGAAGCGACCAGCGGCGCCGAACCGCGTGCTCTAGATCGATCAATGCCAAACCGCCTTCATTGATCCAGATATGTTTGAGACTCAACTGCCGGTGCTCGTAACCCAATTGCTTGTTCAATCGAAAAACCAGCTCGGCGATCTTCGCGGCGAGTGGCGGGTCCAACGGGGAATTTCGTAGCCAGAGGTCGAGGCTTTTTCCATCCAGTTTCCGTGTGATCAGAATCGACCGCCGGTTGGTTCCCTTCACTCTTTCCTCATAGTAAACCAGCTTGGGAACAGGAAATCCTTTCCCACCCAGGTACAATAAGTTCTTCGCCTCGCGCCCCGCCGTGGGAACTCCGTGCATCGGATGCTTAAGGGTGCGGCGACAATGATTTTCCTGAAACTTGATGAAAAACCCATCCGCGCCGCCCGCCGGATTTGTCCATTCCTGATAACACACGCCGCTCGTACCGCCGCGGCGGACGTTGGGGGGCTCGAACCAATTCCGGTCGAGGGCCCACAAATCCTCGAAGGATCGAAGGCCTTCCCTTCGAAGGATAAGGGATAGGTCAGGGTGAATGAATTTCACGAGGCTTGATCGCAGGAAAATTTGGAATTTTACAGAGCCCAAAATGCCCGACAAGTTAGAAAACTATTAGGATGCGTGCCTCGTGTCAAGGTGAGGATTCAGGTTTATTGGGCGTGCTGCAATCTTTCGGGGGATGGCACGATGTTGCCAGGTGTTAGGAGTAATGCGGGTCATCCAAATTGTCAGCCGCAAGGCTGAACGGTCCCAAGAGCCGGTCGCGCCACCACGCGAAGCTGAATTTCAGGGCGAATCCACGATTCATTCAAGTCTCCCATGAAGATACGAAACCGGGGGAGAAGTGTCCCTTACCATTCTTGGTGTCAGAACTCCAGCTTGTCCAGCAGATCGACAACATGCGGCTGCACTGGATCAACAATACTAATTTTCTTGGCGAGAGCCTTATTTGCTTCGAGCAGCGAGCCAAGGCTGTGTTTCTTCGGTGACCAATCCTCTCTTACTTCGCCCCCTTTGTTTTTTTCCTTCGCCTGCTCCTTTTTCCAATCCTTCTCGCGCTCGACGTCGAGTTCCTCCACAGGATAGGTCAAGTGGACCGTGTAGTCTTCATCGCCTCGAGCTTTGAGCAGCATTTCGAGCGACTCGCGCTCGGGATTTCCATGTTCTCCATTTCCTGAAAAAACATAATGCCTGGCGATGATACGCTCGAAAAAATCGTCGTCGAGGTTGTTGGCGCTGCCGTGATGTGGCACCTTCAGCAAATCGATTTCGAAAGTGCTGTCCGCATCCTTTTTCAACAATCCAACCAACTTGAGGCCTTCAATAATTTTATCCCCACGTGCATCTCCCGTGAGCAGCATGGTCTTGTCGTCCGCCTCCGCAAGGAGGACGAGGCTTGAGAGGTTGGGGACGGACTTGTCGACATAAGCCGCAAGTGCCTCCGGGGGACTTTTCCCCTCCTTCTCCAGAGCCTTCAGCCATTCCACGTGCTTTTTGCGAAGAGCCTCCAACTCGTGCTGCATGGGCCCGATCACACTGAGTTGGAGACCCGGGGCAACATTGATTGGCTCTCGCTCTTCCGGAGTCATGATGAGACTTTCGCCGAACTGCAGGTTTTCCCATCCCAACCCTGCTGCATCCTGGCGCAGTTGAAAGCCTTGCGAGATGCTCGCGAGAACCTGGAGGCTACTTACGACAATGCCGGGCTTTTGTGGCGATATTTTCTCGACGGCGAGCTTCTCTTTGTCGCTCAGTTCGGCTCCCGTCAAGGCCGCGGGGCCGAAGTGACCGGAGACGGATGCTGTAAGCGGGCCCGTGTTATTGGCAATTATGGAATCGAAGCTGTTGTGCCAAAAGCTCTGCACCTTCAATAAACGGGGCTTTTGCGCCTGCTTTGCCGCGATCTCGTCGCGCGTGAGATCAAGAATGCCTTGGATATGGTCATCATCGACATGACTTACCATCAGGAGATCGACATTCAACTGATCCTGCTTTTCGATCCCTCGGGCGGTTCTGATCTCCTCCAGCCGTGGCCTCAAGTGGGGCTTGTAAACCTTGGCCGGCCCGCCGTCGATCATGACCAGGCCAGGATCGTCATTCGATCCCGTATGAAGAAGCAGGCAATCCCCTTTGCGCGCGCGCCGGACATCCATGCTGAATATCATTGTTGTTCTCCTTCAAATACTTTGGAATGCTCGCAGCACATCCAACATGCCGTTGCCTTGAAACGTTTTTTCCCGGCCGAGATCAGTCGCGCTTTCGCACAGTATGCGCTTGATGCGTCGCGGGAAGCCGATCATTTCCGGATAGCGGGCCATGAGCATGGCCGCGGCGCCGCTGACATGCGGCGCCGCCATGCTGGTTCCGTCCAGATCGCCCCAACCGTCGCGGAAGGGCGCGCGGATTCGTTCACCCGGCGCCACGAGGTCGGGCTTGATACGGCCATCTCCGGTCGGACCGCGACTGGAAAAAAAGCTCACTCCATAGGTGTGGGGTGAATGGCGGTGCGTGGCACCAACGGTAATCACGCCATCGGCGTTGCCGGGATCGGTGATGCTGAATGCAGTGTAGCCTTCGTAGGAGCCATCCTTGGTTTCAAACGTCTGATACCCGCGATTGCCCGCGGCCGCGACCACAACCACGCCGCTATCCACCAACCTTTCCGCCTCCACGCAGACAGGGGTCCGCCCACAAGCATAATTGCGAACGTCGTGGGGAATCGACAGGCTCAAATTGGCGCCGTGAATCGTGATGTACTCGCGTTGCTGATTTAAATGACGAATGAACTGCAAGGCGGCGATGATTGCAAATTCGGTATCCTTAATATTCGACCCGAGGACACGAAAGTCAAAAAGCTGAATGTCGGGGCACATTCCATCAAAGTAATCGCGAGCATCTTCGTCTTTGCCAAGATATTTGGCTTCGTTCCTGGCCGCCCCGATGATTCCCGCAACATGGGTCCCGTGATCGCTCACATCCGCGCGCGTATCCACTTTCAATTCGACAAAAGGCCTGACAAACTCCCAATAAATGGGCCGTCCTTCCCTTGCGTCCTGGGATAGTCTTGTCAGCTTTTCGATGGCTTTCTTTGCGTCCAAAGGCTCGAGCAACTCTTCTCGGATAAGCTCACTCAGGAGTATCTCCTTTGCCGTTTCATCCTTTCCATTCAGGACCCTCAGATTGTCCAGGCTCACGATCTTCCGGATCGTGCTGAAATCGAATATTCTTTTGACTCTATCTTTTCCTGTACTGTCCCTGAAAGCCGTGTGCTTGGCGTGAATGCCGGAATCGATCACCGCCCAGCCGATTTCGCTGCAGTCCACTTTAAATAGGGTGCGAGCGGCATCTCCCTTCACTGCTAGAACTGATCGTTCCAGTGCCATTGTTGCCTCGCGGTTGAGCGAGACTTGAAAAATTTTCGGTCGTTCTTCCTTGTTGGTGGTCTTGGGGGCGCCGGGTTTTTTTTCTTCCTGTGGCGGAAACTTGGTCAAGATCTCGTTAAAAATATCGGAGAGCCCTTGGGCGATTTCATTCAGCGCACTCCGGACGGCTTCTGCAAGGATCTTCGTCTTATCCTGCTTCTCCGGCTCTAGTATCTTTTTCCCCTTTGCCCACAGGATCAATCCCGCGAGGGCCGCGTAACGCTCGAACGAAGTCAGGAAATCCCCGACTCTCTCGCTCCGGAGCCCGCTCCAATGGTCGATCATCATTTGCGTGGTGTTCAGGACCTTTAGAAGCCTTTGAAGTCCGGGCGCACGTTCCAAGTAAACTTTCATCTCCCGATTGTTCCGGGGACTTCTCCACCATTCGGTCAAGGGAACGACCGCCAGGAGAACATGCGGGAAATCGAGACGCGCGGCGATTATGCCTTGAAGGAAGCCGATGTGTGTGGGCTCTTGGGCCGTGTCCTGGATCAGGCTATCGAGGTACAGCGCAACTTCGCCCGCGGATTGGGACCGGTGAGGCGTTATCAGCAGGTCCTGCGCCCTATCCGGGTCTTTGGCGAAGGCGATCCAGACGTCCCCAAGAATCGGAGAATCCTGGAGCTGCCGGCGGTCTCCCGCAGGTCCGAGCAGGATGTACTCCACGAGGCTGCGAGGAATCGAAATCGGAAACATCTCGGGGTCGGCCACGGCTCACACTCCAGATTGCGGGTAAGGGAAGTCATTTGGTTTGGGGAGGGTGGGATTTACATGAGAGCGTAGTGCGGCATCACATACTGCGTAGCCCCAATTGATCAGACGCTCCTGCTGCGTCTCGTCGAGGCGCTTGAGTCGCGTGGGAGTTCCTGCCAGTTCCAGCGTGCGTTCGTGCGGGCAGGGCAGCGGATCCGCCAGCTTATAATCCGCGATGTCGGTTCGGATGCCCCAATAAGCGCCTGTTCTCGTCTTGGCCCTGAAGGAGTCAATTACCTGACGCTTTCGGAGCGAGCGGACCTGATTGTCGACAAGGTCCAGGACGCGGTATGCATGGCGCGCCCAGTCACTCTTGGGTTCCTCCTCCGCCTGCATTTTGCCTCCACCATCACTCACCAGAACGGTTTCATATCTCTTCCAGACCGTTTCCAGGCCGAGGTTGTCGTAGACGCCTCCGTCCGTCAGGACCACGCGTGAGGTAAAGGGCTTGCGCTGAAGATCCTGGCCCGAATTCGGCGTAAAAGATTCGGGATCGAGCCTCAGCTCGCAGGGCGACAGCACCGGCGGGAAGGCGGAGGAAGCGGTGACGGCGAGCGCCAGGGATATCGTCGGCGATTTAACTTCTCCGACGCGAAAATCGCGCATGTATGGTTTCATAAACCGCCAAAGCGCGCCGGACTGCACGTTGGTGGCGTTGACTACGAATCGAGGGCGTGAGGGAAGGTTTTGCAACGTCGCGCCCTTGAAGAGGTGCGTGTCATAAGCCTTGGCAATTCGATCGCTGATTCGGCCCGGCAGGAGCAATCCGCCAATAATCGCTTCCGCGTCAATAGTTTCATCCGCGAGCCCGCGAATGGGCGCAACGACGAGGTTGATGAAGTCGGATGCATCGCCATTTGAGGGGAATCTCAATTTTTCCCAATTCAATCCCAGCACGCCGGCGGTGATCGAACCCCCGGAAACGCTTGAGATTCTTTGAACGGTTTTGAGAATGCCGGTTTCGTATAGTCGCCAGAGAGTCCCAAGATGGAAGAGCATCGCCCGATACCCTCCGCCGGAAAGGCAGAGGCCCGTGCCGGGCGCGGGCTTTGCAATCGAGTCTTCTGGCGAAATTCTTTCTACGGGTTCGGTAGGCATTGAATCAGGCTCTTTCTGGAGGATGCGTCATTGAATCTTGGCCGACGTGACACGCCTCGTATTTTATTGTCCGAAATACTTATAAAAAAACTTACCAAAAGCAACATTATTGATTACCTCGCTTGTCACAGGATTTTGGCCCTTTGTGCGTATAAAGCGTTTATGCGTCAAACTTAATGGATTTTTTGCGGGGGGAATGGAAGGGGATTGATAGATTGACTGTGCGGCTGGATGAGATTCCTACACCCAGCATGATCATGCTGGACAGCACGGCAGTTATCGGGCCAGGAAAACTCGATCGTCCTTATACTCGATCAAATCATCTGGAAGAACTACGCAAGCGTCAGATGACCGACAGTATCGCAACTGAGGGGCTTGCTGAACCAGACGGAGCGAGCGAGCGTCCGCCTTTCGGCAGGCCGGAGAGTTTCCATGGTGCGCGATAGGGGCGGTGCAGGTATTCGTTGGCCTCGGCGTCGCCGACAAACTGTTCGCGATCGGGGTCCCATTTGAGGTCGCGCCCGAGCCTCATCGCAATGTTGCCCAAGTGGGCGAGCGTAATCGAGCGATGTCCTTCTTCAATCGGGGCGATCGCTTCGGCCCGACTGTAGACGCAATCGATGAAATTCCGCTGGTGGTTTTCGCTCTTGTAAAGGTGGATCTGGTTGTCGGGGATTTTGAGATCGAGCCACGACTTGTTGCTCGCATCGATCTTTCCGCGGTCGACCCAGACCCATCCCTCGGAGCCTTCGAACCTTACTCCACCCCTTTCGCTGCTGCTGATCGTGAGCGTGACCCCGCTCTTATAGACGCAGTCAAACGAATACTTAATCGCCGTGTTATAGACCGGATGGTTGGCGTACTCGGCTTTTGCATTTCGCACTTCGACGGGACCCGTGCGTGTGGTTCCCATTCCCCATTGCGCTATGTCGGGGTGATGGCCGCCCCAATCGGTCACCTGGCCTCCCGAATAATCGAACACCCAACGCCAATTCACGTGCGACGACGCCGGAATGTAGGGCCTTTCGGGTGCCGGGCCGAGCCAAAAGTTGTAATCGAATCCCTCGGGGACGGGCTCCGGTTTGGATCGGGCTGCCTGTTTCGAAATATCGGGAGTTCCGCCCGGAAGACCGCATTTTACGGTTTTCAATTCGCCGATGTAGCCGTTGCGAACGAGTTCACAAGCATGGCGGAATTTTGCATCGGAGCGCTGCTGGCTTCCGGTCTGAAAAATCGCACGATTCGCTGCGACGGCGTCCGACATGATCCTTCCCTCGCGCACCGTGAGACAGAGGGGCTTTTCGCCGTAGATATCTTTTCCCGCGTTGGCTGCATCCACGACGATCTTGGCGTGCCAGTGATCCGGCGTGGCCATCACGATGACGTCAATATCTTTGCGGGCGAGCAGTTCGCGATAATCCGCATAGGTATCCACTCCCTTGAAGGTGCCTGCGGCGGCCTGCCTGGCGTAATGCTCCTCCACAATCCGCTTGCCTTCATCGCGGCCGGCCGTCTTGTTATCCCAGTAGCCGGCGCTCTTCACATTCACGTCGCAGAGCGCGACAATCTGCACACGTTCGTCGCCGAGGAAATCATCCACCAGGTTCAGGCCGCGATTACCCACTCCGATGAATCCGACATTGACACGGCCGCTTGGCGCGACCCTGGGGGCGCGTGCCGTGGCACAGCCGTCGAGAATGAGAGGAGAGGAGATTGCAACGGCGGTGGCGCCGGCTCCGCGCAAAAAATCCCGCCGCGTCAGGGCGCCTAAGAAATTCTTCTGGCTCACGTGGGTTCGCTCCGTTCTGTGGTGAATTCGGCCCGAAGCTTAATCCACGAATGACGGAGATTGCAAGGAACAGGATTACGGAGGTCGGGATCAGCAAATCAAAAACTACGAAACAAACCCAATCGCATTGGTACGCCTGGACTTACGGAAGATTGGCCCCATGGCAACAGCGTTTAAGCGGGGACGAGAATGCGTTTCATTATCGATTGCGTCACTTAGGCTCGTGAGTTACGCACTCGATCGATTGGACGGAGCCATTCTTCTTCAAGTCCTTGTCTAATAGGAGCGCGACCTTCAATGGTAGTTTCTCCCGACCTTGCAGCACCGCTTTTGGAGGCGTGCTGTAGCCCGAACCCGACTGGGTCACGACGATCTTCTTGATCCTGCCATCCTCGATGATCGCGTAAGCCTTCGCGGGAGTTGTCTTCCAAAGTTTTCCCTTTCCGGGTTGATAGCGGTAGTAGTCTGAAACCTGATCCAAGCGATCGTTAGTGACACCGAGCGGCTCGAGGACATTCATCAGGGCGATTTTGTTGCGCCGTGCCTCTTCCGGCGAGGGCTTGCCGTCCCGAGCCGGCGTTACACCCTCGAAAGCTTTGCGGAAGACTTCAGGTTTTACCCCTAGAGCGGCGGCTATCAGCACGACGGGCCTGCCGCCATCTCTAGGGTCGGTTTCGTGCCCGCCGGAGAAGATGATGGGGACGTTCTTCTCGGCGACCTGAATCGGTGAAGAGCTCATGCCGATGAATATTGTGAGCAGCGGGAGCAGAGTCAATGCCGAGACGAGATTGATTTTGCGTGGGTGCCACATGTCCAAAGACCTCCAAGGAAATGGATCATGCATTTTGAATCCGACGCGGTGCGCGGGCCATCTCTTTTTCGTTAGATTCGACGCTGGATATTTGCGTCGTAGAGGCTTAACTTTTATCAATGATCCGCAAAGTCCTGAGTCACACCATCCGGCCGCCCAGATGTTGTGGAGAGGGTAGGGTTGATGAATAACGTTCCCGCGCGAGCCTTGGTCATCCTTGCGATTTGGGTCCTTTGTGGGGTGTCGAGTGAACGAAGCCTTCGCGGCGGGTTTGCCGCGGACGAGCCGTCATCGATAACCGCGCGAGCTGAAATGAGTCCGGCGGAGACCAAGCGGGCGGTCGAGGAATTCGAGGCACTTTATGCCCTGCCGGACGGCGAAGTCCTCAAACGGATCAAGCCGCCATTTTCGCCTGCGAGGCTCATTTATTATCGCCACACCAGCTCCTTCCAAGCTGAGAAGATTCCCAGCGGGCCCCAACTCATGTACTTTCGTTGGAAGGATAACAAGTTGATGAACGAGGGAATGACGTTCAGCATGACTGGCGGAGAATCGATTCCGCAGATCATGGAGACCCTCGTTGGGATCTATCCGCAGGAGTGCGACGGCGATCCGAAATTGCTGAAACGGGATTTCCGGGGAGACTTCATCGTGCGGGTTGACGCGCCGATCGAGCAGGTTGTCAGGCGGATGCAGGAAATCCTCAACGAAGAGACGCCGATTGAAATTGAACTGCGCGAAGTTGAGCGGGAGGTTTTCGTCGCGCGTGGCAGGTACGAATTCCATCCCGTGAATGAACCCAATCGCGCGGATGCAAAGCAGATTGAACTGTATGGAACCAAATTGAACGAGGATCCCCATGCAGGCGGCGGAGGCAGCGGCGACCTCGCCAAATTTTTGCAATGGACGGGGATGTGGATTCGGCGGGGCATTGTGAACGAGATTGAAAGTTTTCCCGATGAAGAGGTCAGTTGGCATATGAACGGCGACCCTCCGGAAAAAGGGGACCAAAAAGCCGCGCGAAGTCCCGAACTCGTTCTCAAAAACGTGACGGCGCAAACGGGGCTGACTTTTACCCTGGAAACACGGAAGGTTCGCGTGCTCTTTGTGGATAGACCGCAGTTCATGAAGAATTGAGACTTGGAGGATTTTTTATGGATCCCGCTTCCGCCCCCAAACTTGATTTCATTCGTGTGCGAACGGAGTGCAGCGTGCCGTGGGATTCGATGGCAGGGGATGACAAGGTCCGCCACTGCGCCCTTTGCAAACTGAACGTCTATCATCTTTCCAACATGACGCGCGAGGAGGCGGAGGGGGTCATTGGACAGCGGGAGGGCCGGTTTTGCGTTAGGCTTTTTCGCAGGACCGATGGAACGATTCTCACGCGCGATTGTAGTCCGATTCGCGCGCGAAGGGCGCGAAGGCTCGCCGGGATGGCACTTAGCTTCGCGCTTCTCGTATTGACCGGCGGCACATGGGGCTTTTTACGGCGCCAGGCTGCAAGGAAGCATCATTCCGCCAGCCAGGGGCTGAGCGTGATGAGCCCATTAGCGAGTCCTGAGCGCCACCCGTGGGCCTCTCTCGGCGCATCTCGGACGGCTTGGACATCTCCTCCACCTCGACCCGCCGCGACCCCGTCGTATCTCTACGAGGAATACGACCCCACAAACGGGACTTCGTCGGGGGGTGATGTTTATAGGATGAAGCAATGAGCGAGGTGGATCTTGGCGTGCTATCGCAGAACAGCCACCACACGGAAACCGATGTGGTCGTAGCGTCGTTCGGGTTCGAAACGCAGACGGAAGGCTGTTCGGAGTGGCCAGCCCACATCGGCCCAGCAGCCGCCGCGGCGGGAGCGTGAGATGGCTCCGTTTTCACTTTTTGTCGCAGTGCTTTTTGCGTCATGCAGGTCGGGGTCCGCGCCGCCTGGTAGTCGGATGTGATACCAGTCGCGGCACCACTCGTAGATGTTGCCGTGCATGTCGTGGAGTCCCCAAGGGTTGGCGGGGTAGCTGCCAACTTTTGCGGCTCGGTTCAGGGACGGTCCGGCCTCGCCGCCGTTGTAGGGCTGGTCTCCTTTGAAGTTAGCCTGGTAGCTGCTCAGCTTATCGCCGAACGAAGTTGCCGTCGTTGTTCCGGCGCGGCAGGCGTATTCCCACTGCGCTTCGGTCGGAAGGCGGAACTCCCAGTCTTGTGGAAGCACGCTGGACTCGCGAGCCAGATCGGTGAGTTTTTTGCAGAATGCTTCGGTCTCCGCGAAGTTGACGTTGCCGACGGGGTAGTCATCCCCTGCAGGCAATTCCGCCGTCAGCGGGCCCGGCAGGTCACCCACGACTTTTTTCCAATCTCCCTGGGTGGCCTCGTACTTGCCCATCCAAAAGCCCTTAGTCAAAATTACGTCGACTTGATTCTCACCCGGGCGCCGCTCGGGCTCGCCGCGCGGGCTGCCCATGGTGAATCGGCCCGGCGGGCACCAGCATAGTTTGATGCCGAGAACTTCCTGCTCGTCACCCGCCTTCAATCCCAGGAATGCGGCAGGGGTGGCCGCATTGGTCGAATTGTCGGCAGGGAACGCCAATCGAAGACATGCACCCGCTGTGATCAGAGCGAATGAGAGAACACGCTTCTGGAATGACATGGTTATATCTCCATCAGATCAGAATGGCGCATCGCAGGAATTTTTGCCACCCAGACCCATGAGTGAAGTTGTGAGGGTTTTCAAATGGCTTGACTGAACCCCGCTGACTGTTAGCATCCAATTGCCGTCTTGAGAGGGATTAGATCATCAATCCCCCCTCCATTTGCGACCTCATAAATACGAGCGATAAAGACAGGAACGTCCCTTGACCACCCTTGATGTAATGACTCCAACCTCCGGCGGTAGTGGCGCGGAAAATAAGCCTCCGACAAATGGACAGCATTCCGAATTTTCCGTCGGACGATTTATGGAGCCGCCGCATGCGGTCTTTCCTCCGTCGATGACAGTGGCCGAAGCGGTCGAGCGGTTACGAGAGATTGTCAAGCAGGTGTTCGTGACGTATGCATTCGTCACGGATGCGCAGGGCACGCTCCTTGGAGTTCTCGTCATGCGCGACCTGCTGCTCGCAGAGCGCACGGCGAAGCTCGGAGAAATTATGCTTCCCAATCCGTTCTGGTTGAATCCCGAGACGGATTTGCTCGAGGCGATGAAGGCCGTGCTCAACCGGCACTATCCAATCTATCCGGTCTGCGAAGCGGACGGAACGCTGGTTGGAGTGATTCGCGGCCAGACGATGTTTGAGCAGCAGGCCATCGAGATCAGCGCGCAGGCGGGCGAGATGGTCGGCGTTCAGAAAGAGGAACGGCTGGGAACCCGCTGGCCCCAGAGTTTGAAGTCGCGTCATCCCTGGCTGCAATTAAATTTATTCACGGCTTTTATCGCGGCGGGCGTGGTCGCCACCTTTCAAAGCACATTGGATCGACTCGTGGTGCTCGCCGTGTTTTTGCCGGTGCTTGCGGGGCAATCGGGCAATACCGGATGCCAAGCGCTGGCCGTGGCGTTGCGAAGCATCACGCTCGGCGAATTGAAGCCGGGGCAGGAGAAAAGACTGGTGGTGAAGGAAGCTTTCCTGGGCCTCCTGAACGGGGTGCTCGTGGGAATTACGGCGAGCATTGGAATGTTCATTTTCGCGAAACTTCAACCGATTGCGGGGGGAGTTCCGGCGAAAGCTTTTATCTTATCGCTCGTCACGCTTCTTGCAATGATCGGGAGCTGTGTCGTGAGCGGGCTTGCCGGGGCGATGATCCCTCTCACGCTGAAGCGGCTCGGGGCGGACCCGGCGACGGCGTCGAGCATCTTCCTGACGACCATGACGGATGTTGCCAGCATGGGATTGTTCCTGAGTCTGGCCTCAATGCTTGTTCGTTGAAGAAAATTCAAAATTCCGCCGGGCTCGGGGGGAGTGAAGTCCCAGAACCAAGGGGAGCGCTGGATGAGTTAGTCCGTCGCTCGCTCAGCACCAAACTTGCGAGCAACGAAGGAGAACGGCAGGGACGTCAAGACAATCCATGGCTTCTCCCAGCACAGGCGACAAATCAAAGGCGGCGCTGATTCTGGTTGATCTCATCAACCATTTTGAGTTTTCCGATGGAGCCAAGCTGCTTCGTCAGGCGTTACCCATCGCGCCGAGCATTGTTCGCTTGAAGAGGCGAGCCAAAAACGCAGGAATTCCAGTTATCTATGTGAACGACAATTTTGGGCAGTGGCGATCCAACTCGTCAAAGTTGTTGGAATATTGCTTGCGTGCGGAGGCGGCAGGGAAGGAATTCGTACACGAGATTCAGCCCGACCCGGACGATTATTTTGTTCTCAAGCCGATGCATTCGGCGTTTTATCAAACTCCTTTGGATACGTTACTGCGATTTTTCGGGGCTACGACGATCATTTTATGCGGCTTGGCGACGAATAGCTGTGTCGTGTGCACTGCCCATGATGCCAATATGCGCGAGCTTCGGATTTTCATTCCCTCCGACTGCTGTGCCGCAAGAACTCGACGCGAGCATCAGCAAGCGCTCGAGCACGTCGGCGCCATGGCGGATGCAAGGGTGATGGTTTCAACAGCCCTTCGTCTAAAAGAGATGTGAGCAACGCAGCGGACGCACTTTTGCCGGGCCGCGGTTGTCGGCGCAGGTATCTGGTGAGGATTGTTGTGATTTTCTTGACCTTCAAGTCTGGAACGCCCAACCTGTTGAGGATATGAGGAAAGAAGATGTCTCTTAATGCGATCCTGGTTGATCTGGCCGGCGGCATCGTGGAAAGGCGCACGGTCGAGAATCTCTTACCTGTAAAACTTTTGGAACTCATCCCGAGCAGGCATGACAGCGCTCCCTCGGACGAGCCCGAAACAACCGAGGAACTCATCGTCGGGGGACGCGTTTTTCACCATGTTGAGGAAATCGAAGTTCGAACTTCAGGCGGGGAGACAGAAACGGTTTACGTATTTAAAGAGGCCAAGCCATTTCATGCCGCGGTCATTACGCCTGCTGAGCTAGACTTTCTTAAGAAGGATCTCCGGCCTAGGTGAGGTTGGATGGATGACAGGAATCGGCGGTTTGGCAGGAGGCTTGCATCCTTTACCACCTTCTATGTCGCCGCACAAAGCGCCTCAATACCTTGTTTATCGAGTACCAATTTTCGGTGATGACGAACAACGTCCCAACCGCAACCAAGAATATGAGACCCGAGCGGTTCGGGCTAAAGGACGCAACGATCAACGCTAGAATGATGATGCAGGCCGCCATAGCGTGTCGCCTCCAAGGCTCAAACTCGCACCCATATTGCGCGCTGGGATAAGCATCTCGGGTGGCGCAAGCAGGTTTAAGCTCGATTTTTTTCTTTGCCCTTTGATGAGGCGTGTCGGTTCAGGTTTGAATCGCAAACACGCCATGCCCCTGGGCGCTCTTCGCTCTTCGGCAATCCGAGGGAGGAACTTTAGGTGTTCCTTAAAAATAAAATGGGGTGGACCTGGCAGGTGGAGCGTCGGGAAATTCAACCTTTCAATGCTGACTTGTTCCCAAGGCGTCCAAATCGTGCTTGTCTGCTTCTTTTGCCTTATATGTTTTAATCACTGAAAGCTGGCCGCTTGGCTCCAACGTTGCCCGGGAAACATCCCCGATGTTATCAATCTTCGCCTCCCGGAGCATTTCCCATAGTTTGTCTTCGCCGACGTGTTCCCGTGCCATTGCGTGCTCGTCTATTCTCCCATTCCGCACAAGCACCCGCGGAACACCTCCGGTTAATCTGTGGATCATGGTGCTTTTGTAGCTCAAGTAACCGTTTAAATAATGAAGTGCGCTCACTGTCAAGATTGCGACGATGCCTTTAAGCATCGGCTCTTTTCCGTTAATTGGCTCATCAATCAGTTCCGCGATCAGCATAGCGACGATAAAATCAAAGGCTGAGAGATCGCCGATGGTCCGTTTGCCCAGAACCCGAACTAACGCAAGCAGAAACACATAAATAACTGCGGCGCGGCCGGCCATCATGGCCAGTTCTTCAACGTTCATATCTTATCTCCAGGCCGCTCCTCACTTCTTGGTAGCTTCCTTCGGATCCTTTTGCAGGTACTCCTCGTCGGCCTTTTGATCCATGAATTGTCCGGTTTATTTGCTACGCTTGGACCGCTTGTAGGAAAGCGGGTTCTTAACTTGTGAGCGCTTCGGACCGAGCTCTGCCTTCTCTGTCTCCGGGCGGAGGATTGGTTTCCATCGCGCTAACCTTTGAGCAATTGCGAGGTGTGAAGACGTCCTGAGCTTTATTCTTTCTCTGTAGCTTCATCGGTACTTGTCGGGTGAGCCCCTGGTTCCTGGCCCTTTTCTCTGCCGGTTTGTTTGCTTCCGGACTGCGAGCCGGAGCCCAGCCTGCGACTGGAGCCTGGCGGACTTTCCCGATGCCCTTTTTCTTCAACTTCTTTTTTCATAAGTTTGGCCCTCCCTTGAGTTATTCTGGGATCTAAGCAATGTTTCGGCCAATTTAAGAGCATGAAGCTCAACCGGGCGAATAAACTGTAAGGTGTTAAAATGCGTCGTGTTGTTGTGTTACGGATTTTGGCCTTTGGAGAAAGACGACACACCAAGGGACGGTGCGACAGACGCCGAAGCCTGCGAAATTAAAAAAATGATTAGGTTTGGCGCGCCCGGCAGGACTTGAACTTGCAACCTTCTGATCCGTAGTCAGACGCTCTATCCAATTGAGCTACGGGCGCAGCTCGAATTGGAAATTTACAATGGCTTTGCTCAAAACACAAGATTCTTGCGCGGAATTATATCCGTTGGAACCCTAATCTTTGCCTGGGCTCCCTTAGTGTGAAGAGTGGATACGATATTCGGAGCTTACGCCTCGCTTGACGTGCCTATGCTTTGGCCTTGCGACACAGGCGAGCCGGGCCCGTGGCGGCTTACACGAGCGCGAATCGGGGCATCTGTCTAACTGGTGCGACCAAAGTCGGGAACCTTCATCGATTCACCACCTCTCAATGCGGATTGGTGGGCGACGATTCCCGGGGCGGTGTAGGCCACTGCTTCGTATACGTCGACGCTCGGCCTGCGCTGGTGGATAAGGGCGTCGATGAATTCGTGGGTGAGGAACGTGTGAGAGCCGCCGTGGCCGCTGTCGATCCGCAACGGTTCAGGGAGGTCAGTTTTCCAATAGAGGGGTTGGTCGAAGGCGTGAATCTGATCGACGGGCTCGGCGATCATTGCGCCGAGGCCATTGGGATCGGGCATGAAGAAGCTTTTCCGGCTGCCATACCACTTGGCCCTTTCGGTGCCCCCCGCGGCCACTTTCCAATAAACGGCAATACGGCAGGCATGGCTGCGATCGGTCTTGAAGAAGGCGGTCGCGCTCCAGAAGGGGTTCTGGTAGGCGTTGTCTTTCAGGATGGGATCGTCGTCGCCCCAGCCGATGCAGGTCACTTGCGAGAGGCGCTCACCCGTCACACCCGTCAGCATGGCGGTCGAATGGGTGGGATAGTGCATGGGAGGAAATCCATAGCGCCAGGTGCGTTTGCCATCGGGTTTACCATTCTCCCAAAAGAGAGTGTGAAGGCCATCGTGGTGATATTCGGCCTCGCATGCGAAAAGATCACCGAATTCGCCCGCCTGAAACATTCGACGGGCCGTGATGATTTCCTGCCGATAGTAACTTGTTTCCGCCATCATGTAGGTCAGGCCAGTCTTCTTCACCGTGTCGATCAGCTTTTGACATTCGTCCAGCGTCATTGCGGCGGGAACGGCGCAGATACAATGCTTGCCGTTTTCAAGGGCTTCAATAACGTGAGGGACGTGATTCGGCGCTTCGGTAAAAATTGCAACCGCGTCGATTGTCTTGTCCCTTACGAGTTCCGAGAGCGATGGGTACGTGGTATTGCACCCATAAGTTTCCTGCAAGCGCTTCAATCGTTCGGGGCGCAGATCACTGACTGCCCCGACGACGCATTGCGGATGAAGATGCCAATAGAACGAGGTTCCAAATCCGCCGCCGACCACCCCTATCCGAATTTTTTCCTGAGCATCCTTTGTATCCAGGACCTCGGGGGCCGAGCGCAGTTCCGAGGCTTGTCCCGCCACGTACGCACCCGCGCCGAATGCGGCCGCCACTTTTCCGGCTCCTTCGAGGAACTCGCGGCGCGAGCGGGTGGAATTGACCGTTTCGATGAGCTTCATTGATTTCCTCCAGACCGTAAATGCAGACCTTAATCTATTCTCTTCTTCCGCGCGGGGGCATTACTTTTCTTGGGCGGAGGTGGGGAAGAGAATGAAGGCAAAACCCAGAAGAACAGCGTAATGAGGTAAGGCTCGGTTGAAAATCGAATTCGATTTCCTTCGCGCCCATCAACAAAAAGGATCATGGCGAGCACCCAAAAAATGCAAAAGAGAAGGAAGGCAGCGCTGCGGGCTCGAAGCGGCTCCGTTTTCCAGATTCGAAAGAGTTTCATGAGGGAAAAAAAGAGGAGTAACGGAAAGGTCATAAAAAATACGGAGGGAAGCCACACCGTAGGAATTCCCTGGCGATAGTAGGGGTCGCGCAGGCTCTCTTCCGAGCGAAATTCCTGACAGAGTAGGATTTCGTACGCTCGCAATTCGGCCCCCTGGTAATCGGGAGGTTCCCAGCCAAGCCCGAAATTTCCGAGGTAGGGGTGACGACCTGTGAAGCGGGTGGCACTCCAATAGTTGAAGAATGCCTTTTTCAAAACCTGGGAAGGATCGGCCTTGATGGACTTCCATGCCAGCTTGCCGAGTTCCTTCGATTCGAGGATTGCTGAATAGTGATTCATATTAGGCCATTCGGTCTTGTCGCCTGGATTTTTAATGCGCCTGGCAAGGACCGGAATATTTCGAAAGCGTTCCGGTAGGGTTTCGTCGAGCGGCGGAATCTGGCTGACCATGTATCCCGTTGAAAAGTTCCCCCCCTGCCAACTCGAATAACCGAAGAATCCGAAGAGCAGATAATTTTTTGCCGGCCAGGAGAGAAGGATAAGGGCTGCGCCGGAAAGGACGGTCAGATACCTTCCCGCTTGCGATCGCATCGGCGTGGTTGAAAGAAGCACGCGCAACGCCAGAACGGCCAGGATCATGGCAGCCCAAAGAAAATGAAATAGCGATCGCGTGTACACCATGAGGATCGTCAAGAACGCGATGGCGAGATATTTTTGCCATGCGGGGCGTTGGAGTTCGGACTGCACCATCAACGCGAGCGGGGCGAGGATGGCGAGTTCATGGAACGTGTAGAAATAATGGAATTGAAACAAATAGAGAGCAGGATGCGCGAGGATCAGCACCAGACAGATTCGCGAAATCAGGGGTTTCTTCAGGAATTCCGGGAGAAAGAGGGCGAAGGAGACTGCGATCTCCGCCCCGAGAAGGAAATGAAAGGCGAGAAGAATGGATTCGACGCGGACGTGGAGGGGCGCTTCGAGCTTGAGCGCGAGGCCGAGAACGAGATTCAGCATTGGGGGCTGCGCGTGAAGATACCACAGCGAAGAGGCGAGGCGATCAAGAAGATCCTCGCGGCGAAGGATCTGATAATAATCCCAGGAGATGCGGAAGGGAAAGCCGACTCCCAAGTTCAGCAGGAAGCAGGAGACGTAAATCGCGAGGGCGAGGAGGATATTGTTTCGAGCTTCCCTTTGAAGCACCAGGCTCTCCAACTAGGACACCGGGACACGCTTTGGATCGGTGAGCGCTTTTTTCGAAATCTTTCCGCTGGAGGTCTTTGGCAAATCAGCAAGAAATTCAATGCGCTTGGGGCATTTATAAGCGGAAAGGCGGGCCCGGCACCATTGATGGAGTTGATCAGAATTTAGCATGGCGTCGTGTTTTGACACGACGAAAGCAACTACGGTCTCTCCCCATTGGGGATCCGGAAAACCGACGATGGCCGCCTCGGCGACGTGCTCGTGCGAGCAGAGGACCGACTCGACCTCCGCGGCGTAAACATTGAATCCGCCGCTGATGATCACATCCTTTTTGCGATCGACGATCCAGTAGTAGCCTTCTGAATCGCGGCGGCCAAGATCGCCCGTCGCGAGCCAGCCGTCCTTAAGAACACGGCGGGTCTCGTCGGCGTCCTTCCAGTAGCCGCTCATGACGTTGCATCCGGACACCCAAATTTCTCCGACTTCGTTCTCTCCAACTTCATTCTCCGCTTCATCCTGGATCTTCAAGTGGCAGATGCTTGTCGGCTTTCCGATGGACCCCAGTCGAGGATTTCCAATCCAATGGTCCTCGCGCTTGAGCGTCGTGATGGGGTAAGGCGCTTCGGTCATGCCGTAAATATGGATGAGGGAGTGGCTCAGTTTTTCGATGACCGGGGCGAGTTTTTCGACGGCGGTCGGCGCGCCTCCATACATGATCGTGCGAAGACTGCTGAGGTCCCGGGATTGAAAGGATGGAGACGAAGCGAGGCGATGAAGTATCGTCGGAACGATGAACATTGTGGTGATGCGATGGGATTCGATGCATTCGAGCACCTTTTCGACATCGAAGTGTGAATGGAGAACATTCGCGCCGCCCGCGGCAATGATCGGGTATATCATCGCGCCGCTTGCATGGGTGAGGGGAGCGGCGTGAAGGACGCGATCGGAAGCGTCGAGCGGGTGAAGTTCGGTCTGAAGATTTTTCAACGAAGCAACATAGACGCGATGCGGTAGAACCGCGGCTTTGGGTTTACCGGTTGTGCCGGAGGTGTAACGGAGGCGCGCGATGTCATGCTCGCGAATCGTGATCCGGGGTGGAACAGGCCTGCTTGTGGAAATCAGATTCTCGTACGATCGGTACCAAACGCCCTTTGGGGCAGACTCACGGATGAAGATGACTTTGTCCGTCAATACATCGGCGGCTATCAGAGCCTGCACTCGGGAGAAGTGTTCCGCATCGGTGATGATGACGCGAGGGTCTCCGTAGCCAAGGTCAGCCAGGATTGCCAGAAATTCCTCCCCTGTGAAACGTGAGTTGATAGAAACCCACGCGCCTCCCGATTGAAGGCAGGCCAATTCAGCTTCGATGGCTTCGTGACAATTGGGCAGCCAGCAAACGACTTGCCCAACCGATGCAAAAAAGCTTTGGTCGAAGAGCGCACGTGAAAGCCTGTCTACCCGATCCCAAAGTTGCGCGTGCGTCCAAATCTGGTCGCCTTCGATGATGGCGGGATTGGATCCGAATTCGATTTGATGCTGTCGGACTTGGTCGATAACGGTCGGCAAGATTTCTGGCGAGCCTTTTTGTCGGTTTCGACAACCAACTTTGTGGGGCAGCCCAACTACCTCCTTAGAGGGTGCATGCATGCATTCTGGTCGGGGATTCACCTTCCCCCGCGGTATTCAAGGATCTTCCCACTCCGAGACAAGTAGATGGTGCTATGCCCACCGGGAACGGAGGGCACGCTCACGAAGGAAACTCTCCATCCTTCAGGGGTGGATTCAACTTCATCAAACTTTTTCCCTTCAATGCCACGCCTGTCCAGTTCCTTTTTTGCAATACTGATCGCTTGTTCTTTCGTGATCAACTTACTTTGGCGCAGACAAGCAATTTCACAGGCAAACATAAGACCGAGGGTTAATGAGGTCGCGAATTTATCGCCACTCATGGTCTTGCTCCCTTCAAACCGACGGCACGAAAAGTATCAGTTGAAGGCTATTGTTCAGGCGCGGCAGCATGGCTGCCTTCGGAAAAGCGCAAGCATGGCTTGCGCACTCCAAAACTGTCATTGGACGCCGCCGCCAGCCAGCAAACTTCGACCGATTACTTTCATTTCCAGGATCGGCTCGACGCCTTCGAAGATCGGCAGCACCAGCGCATCGACGACGTAACGGGAGATGGGATATTCCTCCGCGTAACCCCAACCGCCGTGCATCAATTGGCCACGCTGGCTGACGTTGACAGCGACGCGACTGGCGAAGAACTTTGCCATGGCGGCCTTCATGGTCGCGTCGGCATCGCCGCGATCCATGGCGCGCGCCGCCGCGTAGGTCAATTGGCGAGCCGCGTGGAGCTGAACGGCCATCCAGCCAATTTCATACTGCGTGTTTTGAAACTCGGAAATGTTCCTGCCGAATTGCGGACGGGTCAGCGCATAGTTAACTGTCGTGTCTAGACTCGCCTGCGCGAGTCCGATCGCGCGGCCCCCCGTTTGCAACCTTCCGGCAGCAAAGCCACCCATCTGCAAGTAGAAACCTTTTCCCTTACCGCTTTCTCCGCCGACGAGATTCTCCGCCGGAACGAAGTAGCGCTCCAATTGCACGGTGAACGAGTGCATGCCGCGATAGCCGGGTGTCGGATCCGCCTTGCCAGTCATCTTACCGCCGCCGGGCTGAATCATTTCAAAGGAGTGGCCGTCGAAGGCATCCTTCTCCACGATGAACAGGGAGAGTCCCTTGTGGCCGGATTCGGGGGAAGGATCGGTGCGGGCAAGAAGAGCGAGAATGTTCGCTCGTCCGGCGAACGTGCACCAGGCTTTTGCCCCTTCGATAAAATAACCCTGCTTACCTTCGTGGCTTCCGGCAATCGCCTTGCATTTGAGACTCGCGACATCGGAGCCCGTGTCGGGTTCCGTGACGGCAACGCCAACCATGAGCTTGCCCGTTGCGACGGGTTCAAGCCATTTAGCTTTTTGCTCTTCGGTTCCGCCTTTCAGCAGGGCCTTCGCGAGAATTTCCGGACGCGTGATCAGGCTGCCCGCCGATGCGAGCGAGGCCGCCGAAAGTTCCTCGGTGGCAATGATCATCATGAGATTCGACATGCCGACTCCGCCGTATTCCGCGGGGATCGACATGCCGAAATATCCGAGCTCGCTCATTTGCGTTATGAATTCTTCAGGCACGAGCAGGTCCTGGCGGTGGATGTGTTCGGCCTCCGGGGCAACAACGTCGCGCGCGAAACGGCGCGTCATTTTGCGCAGCTCCTCCTCGTCGGAGCCGCCACTTTCGGACCATATCCAGCGGTTGTTTTCCGACCCGCCTTCGAGGCAGTTCCTGCCGAGGGCCCGGTAGTGGGCTTCGCTTAATCCCTCGCGCAGGACAGCCTTCATATCCCCGTTGCCCAGGCTTTCCGACAGGTCCTTTTCGTCGAGCCCAAAATCGTCGATAAACTGATCTGCCTCGTGCGCGAGGTCGCGCACGGATTCGCAGAGAAAGATGCGCGTCGCGCCATCGACGAATTGATCCGACGCGCCCTGAAGCTTTTGAAATGCTTTCGCATACTCCAAAACTTCGGTTGCGGCCTCAACCTGGGTGGCAAGCTTCGCCACTTTGCGCGTCAGCACCTGGTAATCATCGATGGCTTTTCCATCGCGTGTTTTTGCCTTCGCGCCGGCGATAATCTTCGCGACGAGATCCTTGCCCACTGCGAGCAATTCATCACAAGCGTTTGCATCGACAACATTCGTCTGATTCGGCGTTATCATGGTTCCTCGATCTAGTGTTTTTTAGTGAATGAAGGGAAGTTCGATTGTAAAGGTCGACCCCTGCCAGGGGGCGGATTCGAGACTGAGCCTCCCGCCATGTTCGGCGACAGTCTTCACCGCGACCGCCAGCCCGAGTCCGGTTCCGCGACTTCCCTTGGTGGAGAAGAATGGCTCGAAGATCTTGCTCTGAACCTCTTGCGGAATGCCGGGTCCATTGTCGGAGACAAGAATTGTAATTTGCTTCCTCTCCGAGTCAAAGGAGGCCGTGAGGAGAATTCTTCCATCATCCATCCTTGCCTCTTCAATCGCCTGGATGGCGTTGACGGTGAGGTTCAAAAGGACGTCGTGCATGGCAGAAGGGTCAAGCGCGGCCTCCGGCATGTTCGGATCCGTGCGAGCTTCGAGCTTCGCTCCCGCGCGGTCGGCCTTTTCGCTGCACTGTTGCGCGATTTCCTCAATCAGGGAATTGGGATTCGTGGGAGCCCTTTCCGGCTCGCGCTCCCGCGAGATCATGAGCATATCCTGGACGAGCTTGGCAATATTTTCATTGGCGCGCTTCATGACGGGCCAGAGCTTGGCGATGTTCTGCGTTTCGCCTTCTTCGAGAGCTTTCTCAATCAACTCCACGGAGCCTTTCCAGCAAAAAAGAATATTCTTGATGGAATGCGCGAGCTTTGCCGAGGCCTCGCCGAGCGCAGTGAGACGCTCGGCCTGCACCTTGGCCTTGATCAGCCTCGTGTTCTCGATTTGCACGGCAGCCTGCTCGGCAAGAATTCCAAGGACCTTGGAGTCCATCTCATCGAAATCACCGATCTGGCGGTTCAAAACCTCCAGAACGCCGATCAGCCTTGTGCCCAGAATCATGGGGGCGGCGATCAAGTTACGCGCGACGAATCCGCTATCCGTGGTGATCTTGAAGTGACGATGATCCGACGCGCAGTCGTTGACGATTTGAATTCGCCGCTCCCTCGCCGCGGCGCCGACAATCCCCTGCTCGATGGGAATCCGAAACGAAATGACTTCCTCATCCCCGCCGACGACCTCCTGAATGTAGAGATCGTTGCGTTCCGGATCGTAGAGAAATAGCGAGCTCGCCTCCGCATCCAAGAGATTTTTGCTCTCTTCCATGATCGTCTTGAGGAGGGCGGGCAATTCGTTCACACTCTGGATGGAGTGAACAATGCGATAAAGAGCCTCGACGATGCGTTCGCGGGGATCCTGGACTGTCATGGTTTCGCTCATGTCTTAGACGCCCCCCCGCCATTAAGATGATGGAGAATTTTATAACCGTGTAGTCGCGAATTCTCGATAAAGATTTCGCTGCTGACGTTTCCCGCGAGCATTACTCCAACAATATAGAGCCCGGGGCGCTCGCTTTCCAGTGTTTCGGGATTGTGGATGGGACGACCAGTTTCGGCATCCGCCGATATGCCGAAACGCGAGAGAAGACCGGGGTCGGGGCGATAGCCGGTCATCGCGATCACGTAATCGTTTTCAGTCTCGATGGGGTCAGGATGGTCCGTAGGTTGAATGATGACAGATCGAGAGTGAATCTCCTTCACGTTCGCGGGGCGATACGCGCGGATCTCCCCATTCTTAATCCGGTTTTCAATATCGGGTTCGATCCAATATTTTAGGGAGGTGAATTTGGGCCGCCGATGGCAGATGCTAACCTCCACACCGGCGCGCCAAAGCTCCAAGGCGCACTCGACGGCGGAGTTTCTTCCTCCAACGACAAGCACTTTGTGGCCGAAATAGGGATGCACTTCCCTGAAATAGTGGCTGACCTTGGGCAAGTTCTCGCCGGGCACGTTCAACATTTGCGGCGTGGCATACGCACCCGTCGCGAGGACGACACGCTCGGCCTTTACTTCGAACGGCTCCTCGAAACGATTAGTTCCGCGAAGCGTAAAATCTTTGTAAGCCCCGTCCAAGGAGAGAATTTGGTGTCCGGTGCGGACATCGATTTTTTTTTCGCGAACGAATCGACGCAGATAGACCAGATACTCCTGGCGGTTCGGTTTTTCGCTGGCAATCGTGAGAGCGAACCCTCCGAGTTCGAGCAGATCCGCCGTCGAAAAGAAATTCATATAGATTGGATATTCCGCGACGTGCCCAGCAATGGAGCCTTTCTCCAGAACCACGACGTTGCGCCCGGCTTCTTGAAGAATGTTTGCGGTGGCGAGGCCCGCGGGCCCGCCGCCAATAATTGCGATTTCGGTTGTAATGGTATCCATAGGCGGAACAATTCCAAGCTCACCCTTTTCAAGTCCAACAATTTAGCACGATCTAGATCGAGGATTCAGCAGAACTCTTGGTGAAATCACGGCCCCGGCTGGGCTTCAGTTCAGAGTTGTTGGAAGAAAACCTGAAAGGACTTGAACGCATGACCATGCGCGTTACAATAAAGGCATGGTCGTCGGTAGCGGGCACTCGACTCTTCGAGCCAAAATTGTCCGATCGACGGTGGAGATTCAATAGCGGCCATGCTGGGCTGGGCCAAGGGGGATCGTAGGTCGCACAGAAATAAGCCATCTCTGTGACGTTTGTGACGAAAGACTTTTTTTGAACCAACGCCTTCAAAAGGGAGCTTGAATGTTCGCGTGGCTCGCATGCCCCGTCGCAAGACGGGGATTCGAAAAGCGCGGACTGAGGGCACCCACTTAAAATTTGAAGGTTCAAAATGTTGAGTAGCACGGCGAAATGGAGATGGCTTATTATTTTGCCGAATCTTCATCCCCACCGCGCACTGGAGCACCTCCCGCATGGATTTCGCCAACGACCCTGCAAGTCTTTGGAATCGATATCAAGCCCACGCCTGCCTTTTGCCTCTTCTCGGTTTCTCGCTCGACATCAGCCGGATGAATTTTGGCGAGGATTTTTTAACGTCGATGCAGCCCCACATGGAGCGGGCGTTCGATGCGATGGAGAAGCTCGAAGCCGGCGCCATCGCCAACCCCGATGAGAACCGGATGGTTGGGCACTACTGGCTGCGCGCGCCCGAACGCGCGCCGACATCCGACATCTCGACTCAGATTCGCGGGATGGTGCAAAGCATTCTTAGCTTCGCGCGCGCTGTTCACTCGGCGGGCATCAAGAGCGAAAAGGGACCACCATTTCGAAATGTTCTGGTCATCGGAATCGGCGGGTCGGCGTTGGGGCCGGAGTTGGTTGCGGATGCGCTCGGCGGAGCCGACGACAAGATGCAGGTGTTCTTTTGTGATAATACCGATCCCGACGGAATCGATCGGACGCTTGCGCGATTGGGCGGGGAACTTGGCCTGACCTTAACGATCGTAATTTCCAAATCGGGCGGTACGCCGGAGACGCGAAACGGCGCGCTGGAAGTCGCGGAAGCCTATCGCCGCGCGTGGTTTTCATTCCCCCGGGCGGCCGTTGCCGTCACGAGCGCGGGAAGTCTGCTTGCCCTGCAGGCGGAACGGGAAAACTGGCTCGCGACCTTTCCGATGTGGGATTGGGTCGGCGGGCGCACATCGGAGCTATCGGCGGTCGGACTTCTTCCGGCGGCGCTTCAGGGGATCGACATCAACGAAATGCTGCGCGGCGCGCGCGAAATGGACGAAGCGACACGCTCGCGCAGTGTCAAAAGTAATCCCGCCGCGCTGCTTGCGCTCATGTGGCACTGGGCCGGCGAGGGGAGAGGACGCAAAGACATGGTGGTTCTTCCTTACAAGGACCGCCTGATCCTGTTCAGCAAATATCTTCAACAACTCGTCATGGAATCGCTGGGAAAGGAACACGACCTGAACGGCGAGATCGTGAACCAGGGGATTGCCGTATATGGCAACAAAGGTTCAACCGATCAGCATGCCTACGTGCAGCAGCTTCGCGAGGGTGTGAACAACTTCTTCGTCACCTTCATCGAAGTGCTGAAGGATCGTGAGGGCAAGAGCATCGAAGTCGAGCCGGAAGTCTCATCGGGAGACTATTTGATTGGGCTTCTTTTGGGCACCCGGCGCGCGCTGTACGAGAATGGGCGGGAATCGATGACGATTACAATTCCGGACGTGTCGCCACACTCGCTCGGAATGCTGATTGCGTTGTTCGAGCGCGCCGTGGGCTTTTATGCGACCCTGGTGAACATCAATGCTTATCATCAGCCCGGAGTCGAGGCGGGGAAGAAGGCCGCGGCGGCGGTGATCGAGCTTCAGCGGGAAATCCTCGGACACTTACGTACTTCCGGAGTTCCATCCGCCAGTGCGGATGACATTGCGACCGCAATCGGCAAGCCTGAGCAAGCAGAAACAGTCTTCAAGATTCTGGAGCATCTGGCGGCGAATCCGGATCAGATGGTGAAAAGCAACGGCGGTACCTCGCCGGGGAATATTCAGTTCAGCGCGCGATGAGGAACGAAAGGTAAGCTTTGCATGAATTACATGCGTAAGATTCTGTTAAACGGATTTCTGATTCTATCATTTTTGTTTAATCTGGAAACCGCGGCGCGCGCAGAGTTGAAGGCCGGTGTCGGCTTGGGGAATGTCACTCCCCCTGCCGGAACGCCTTCAGCAGGCTACGGGGACCGTAAGGGCGCAAAGATGACGGGGGTACATGATCCGCTGCAGGCCACCGCTCTGGCGATTGATAACGGCGAGAAACTGATCATTTTTTGCGGGGTGGATCATCTGGGGATGACGTCCGACATGATTCAGGAGATCAAGGACGGAGCCCATGCGGATCCGGCGATTGCGCAGGCGGAACTTTTCATTGGCTCGTCACATACGCATGCCGGGGGCGGCGCGTTCCTGAATTACCCGGGATTCGGGACCATCCTTGCGGGAAGATTCGATCCCGCGGCGCGGCAGGTTTACATCGACGGAAGCATTGCTGCGATCGTCGCGGCGGGAAAGAGCCTTCAATCGGCAAAAGTGGGGATCGGTTACGGGCACGCACCGGGCCTGAATGGCTATCGAGGGGACTGGCCCAAGAACATTCCGCCCCTGGATGACGTTGCGGTGATCAAGGCCACCAAGGCCGATGGAACCCCGTTGGCCGTGCTTTTTAATTTCGCCGCGCATCCGACCGTCCTGGGCGGTGACAACATGACGTTTTCCGCCGATTTCGTCGGATATGCGCGCACCCACCTTTCCAGCACAGTGGGATCCGAAGCTTGGAATTCACGTGACTTGAAGTCGCGGC
>JADMIO010828151.1_pt1 | contig 131157 bp, 105 predicted proteins | sample 8958161 | NCBI WGS metagenome assembly JADMIO01 (sample SAMN16585339, study PRJNA669376) | soil metagenome | isolation source: Crop rotation soil | place: USA: Cullars Rotation, Alabama | collected 2011 | reverse complement strand
GGCCGCGACTTCAAGTCACGTGAATTCCAAGCTTCGGATCCCACTGTGCTGGAAAGGTCGTTCTTTGTTGTCCGCTGGGGTGATGGCGAAGCTTTTGAGCGGGGCCAGAGAATTGCCAGTTGCGAACAGGGATTATTCGTCCTCAAGGAGCGGGAAGCCGCCATAGACGGGTGGATAGGAATGGAAGCGGGGCGTTTCCAACGGGCGGGGCATGAAGGCGTCTTCTTGCCAGCCGTCGTCGAAGAGGGAGCCGGCGGTGATTTCCTCTTCGTCTTGGCTGAAACGGTTATCGCCGCGGAAGGGATCGCTTTTGAAGGAGTCGCTGTCGAAGGGATCGCTCTTCTCGAATTCCTGCGCAGCACTGTCTTCAAACGCGGAGGAAGCTCGGCCTTCGAGCTTGCGCATGAGGGCGGCGATGTAGGGGTCGGCCCAGGGGAGCAACTCGCGGGGACCGCCGCCGCGGCGGGCCAGCCAATCGTCCTGGGAGGGGACTTCGATCACTTGGCAGCGGATGCGAGATGGCATGATCGGGTCTTTCGAGCTGGCGTTGGCGACGAGGGGCGGCGATTTTGGCGGATAAATTAGGTCCGCCCCGGCAGGGTGAACCTTACTAGGGCGGACCTACTGGGTCTGTGCGGTGCTTCTTTAAGCAAGTTCGGTGCCAAGGGAATAGGCCAAATCAGCGTCGGTGAGGCTGTCAGCCGTAAGTGGTTTGGCGACCGTGATTTAGACGTGATGGTCTGGCGTTAGTTCCCGGCTTTGTAAGGAAGAATGGCTGCCAGGATGCTGCATTTCTTTCAAACAGTGTTTCAACGCAGCAATGAGTTGACTTGCGGCCGCAGTTTGGGCAAGACGGGCGAAGTTGGCGGTGGCTGGCGACATTGTTGCTGGCGGGATCGGCGGAGCGTTAAGCTGGATCGCCGGGCGTCGCTTTCTCTCCGTGGGCGGGTGTCATGAATTCGTATCTGGCCATCTCATGTTTGCTGCTGGCTGCGGGCGACGCGCCGACGGACCAGATGGTGCGAGCTACGATCGAGCGGAGCCTGCCGTTTATTCAAACGGAGGGACAGAAGTGGATCGACGAGAAGAAGTGCGTGACGTGTCATCAGGTGCCGTTCATGGTGTGGTCGCTGAATGCGGCGGCCGAGCGGGGGATCGTGCTGGACGAGCAGAAGCGTGCCGATTGCAACTCATGGGCGCTCGATTGGAAGCACATGGCGACGAAGGAGGACTTGGAGAAAGGGGAGGAGCCGACGCTGGCGCGGCACAACGATCCGGTGGCGCAGCTGTTGTTGGCGCGATCGACGAAGGAAGGCGAGGAGTCCGCCGCATGGGTGAAGTTGTTTGCCGAGCGGCTGGCGGCGGGTCAGCAGGAGGATGGTTCGTGGAAAGCTGGCGGGCAGTTGCCTGGTCAGAAGCGCTCGGAGCGAGAGACGCATGAAGTAACGACGATGTGGTCGCTCGTGGCGCTTAGGTCATATGGGCCGCGGGATGATTCGTTGCGCGAGCAATTTGCGAAGGCAGAATCCTGGCTTGGCAGTGAAACAAAGGCCCAATCGACCGAGTGGTGGGCGGTGCGGTTGCTGGCGGAGCTTGGTAATGGGAACGCGGTCGAAGCGGATCGCTGCCGGGAGACGCTGCTTCGTCAGCAGCACGACGATGGCGGTTGGGGCTGGCTGACGGCTGATGAGAGCGACGCCTTTGGCACGGGCGTGGCGTTGTACGCGCTCGCCCGCGATGGGTTATCGAACGACCATCCGGTGATCGGGCGTGCCCGGCAATTTTTAGTGGAGTCGCAGCAGGCTGCCGGTTCTTGGCCCGTCAAAGGGACCAAGAAGGCCAAGGCGAAGCAAATCGAACCGACAGCCACCTACTGGGGAACATGCTGGGCAGTAATTGGCTTGGCGGAAACGCTGCCGCGCTAGTGCCGCAAAGTTTGCGGGCAATCTTGGTCGTGGTCTGGCGAATTACAGGCTTGTGGCAGCCTGTTGATCGAGCAATAAGCCCAGTGACGAGCGGATGAAATTACAGTTCAGGCGAAAATTGGTTCTGCCGGCAATCGGGGCGTTGCTCGTTTGCGCGGGAATGGGGTGTTGGAAGATCGGCTCCATCTTGTGGAAGTCAACCGACCGATTTGTGCCGCATGCCAACGATGCTCGCGTGCTGTTCGAGCGCGGCGCGGAGGGAATGGCTGGGCAAGTCGCTCAGGCGCTGCCGGAAGCGATTCGAGCGGTGGAGGCCGGGCATTTTCGAAAATTCCCTCGGCCAGTGAAGGTCTATGTATGCGCGAGCATAGAGAGCTTTCGATCGTATGGTTGGCGCGTGGGCAATGCGGGCGGCTTCGTGCTCAATCAGAGGTTGTTTCTTTCTCCGAAACCTGAAAACACCGCTGAGCGGATTCCGCGGCTACTGACGCATGAGTTGTCGCATCTGCATCTGGAGCAGCAGATTGGGGCGCTGCGAATGAACCGCGATCTGCCGAGCTGGTTCAAAGAGGGCCTGGCGGTGCATGTGTCTGACGGCGGTGGCGCGGAGAATGTCGCGGAGGAGCAGGCGCGCGAATCAATTGCCGGCGGCCGCCAGCTCATCCCCGAGGAGACGGGAAGCCTCGTGTTTAACACGAATGCTCGGGCGCATGGGCTCGAGCCCCACATGTTTTATCGCCAAAGCGGGATGTTCATCGCTTATCTACAGCGAACGGATGAAGCTCGCTTCAAGACACTGTTGTTAGCGATTGAGGATGGGAATGCGTTGGAGCGCGCATTCCAGAATGCTTATGGAAAGAGCCTTGAAATCGCGTGGAGGGAGTTTGTGTCCGAAATAGTAGGTCGGAGTTGAAGCAAGAACATTCAGCGGAAACATTCTTTCAAAGCGGACATTGACGTCATTGCTGACGCAGGATGGCCATCAGCGCATCGGCAAACGAGCCCCGCCAGTTGACATAATGGTGCCCGCCGCTGAACTCGGAGTACATCACCTCATACCCTTTTGCCAGCAGTACGTCGCGCAGACGCCGGTTCTCGGCGAGGAGATTGCCCGGCACATCGTTCTCAAACTTCCCCGCCTCCAAGTAGAACCGCACTGGCGCTCGAGGCGCTTTGACGAACTCGTCGGTCAGCGTGCCGCCCGGGGTGCTCATCACCGTCGGAGGGGTGAAGCATTCGGGAAAATACCAATAAGCACCCGATTGCGAGATCACGTTCCCGAAAACGTCGGAATGATGCAGCGCGCAAAATGAAGCCATCAAGCCACCCAGGGACATTCCCCCGACGATCGTCCGCTTCGCCTCAAGGCTTACATGGCGCTCGCCGCGAATTCGCGGTACGAGTTCAGTGGCCAAGAATTCCGCGAAGGGCTGCGAGCAATTCAGCTCCTTCTGGCGCTCGATGGAATCCACGAACGCCACCACGATCGGCGGGATCTTCTTCGCAGCGATCAGGTTGTCAACGATCGTATGACCTGGAATGTAGTTGTCGGTGTGGTAGGAGCCACCATCAAACATGACCACGAGCGGCAGGGCTTCGCCTTGACCATCGTAGCCGGGAGGCGTGTAGAGCGAATAAGTCCGCGTTTGCCTCAAGACGTCGCTCCGGATCCTGTGATCGGTGATCGTTCCGCGACGGATCCCTGCAGCGGCATGGATGTAGGGCTGTGCCGGCGCCTGGGGCATTTCCAGCACGGAAACCACAGGCCGCAGCTCATCCGGTGTCCGGATGAACTGTGGGTTGAGCACATCTCGACGGGTGTTGGAGTCGTAGAGCTTTCCCGCCGACGGATCATCTGCAATGCGACATGACAGGTTGATCAAGAATTCATAGGCCATCCGCGCATCGTTTGGCATTCGGACACTTCGATACCACAGGTCCGTCTTCCGCAGCCGCGAGAGATTCATCCCCCGTCCGTCGGTCGATAGCGCCCAAGGTCCCCCCAGCATCATTACTGCGTGTGTCTCTGCATTGCCGCGATACAGAAACGTCGCCCACGAGGAACTCGCATCACCGGGAAACGGTTCGATCAGGGGCGTGTGGCCCTGCGCCTCCTTCCAGAATTGCTCCAAGTCCGGGGGAAGTCCGGCATCTAGCTCCTTTGCCAGTGCGGCCAACCGTGGGCTGTCCAGCACCTCGGGCGCAGCGACCGGCTCGAATGGACGGTCCGCGACTTTCGCCGTTTTTTCAGGCCGCCCCTCGTCCGAATCGGCGGCACGGACTGTGATTTGCGCGTCTTTCTTCGAGGCGATTTGCGCAGCTGCATCGCTGCAGAAGATGATCGCCTGAAGGGGAATCTGAACGATGACAAGGAGTCGGACGCAAGACAACATGAAATGGCATTCCCTTGACCGATCGACGACGATCGGGCAGCCGGAACAGACCACTGCAGGCGTCGAGCCCGCGAATTGTAACGACTGCCAATCTTCACGGCTTGAATCGTTGACGTGCCTGGCTGAAGGCAAAACCTTCACCCTAGCCCTTTCCCACGGGGGAGACGGAACAGTCTATTTGCCCTCCACGCCTTATTTTCGCCCCTGGTCGGCGACGAAGACGCACATTGAGCGATACGACAGCGTGAGGCGGCGGGAACGTGGCGGCGGAGGGCCGTCGAGGTCGGGATAGACGTCGAAGGGGGGGGCGGCGGCGGTGTCGAGGAGGAGGCGCCAGCGGGTGCCTTTGGCAACGGGGGGCAGGATGAACTCGCGGGGCTGGCAGGTGGCGTTGACGAGGATGAGCACGTCGCGCGAAGCGCCTTCAGGGTCGTGCTCGGGTTCGCAGGCTTTGAGGTGGGCGATGAGGGTGTTGTCGTCGCCGTGCCAATCGACGGCGGTGCCAAGGGCGCTGAACCACGCCACGTCGGGCAGGTCGCCCTCGAAGCGGGGCTTGCCGGTGAGGAAATACTCGCGGCGAATCGTCGGCTGAAAGCGGCGGAACTTGATCAGGGCCGAGGTGAAACGGACGAGCTGCTCGTTTTGCTTCACGAGATCCCAATCGAACCACGAAGTGTCGTTGTCTTGACAGTAGGCGTTGTTGTTGCCCTTTTGCGTGCGGCGACATTCGTCGCCCATCACCATCATGGGCACGCCCTGGCTGAGCATGAGCGTCGCCAGAAAGTTCTTGATCTGCCGGCTGCGAAGGCCGTCGATTTCGGGCCGCTTCGTGGGGCCTTCGACGCCGTAGTTGTCGCTGCAGTTGTTGTTGTCGCCGTCGCGATTGCCTTCGCCGTTGGCCTCGTTGTGTTTTTCCTTGTAGCTCACCATATCATTCATCGAGAAGCCGTCGTGCGACGTGATGAAGTTGATGCTGCAATACGGCGGGCGGCCCGAGTGCTCGTAGAGATCGCTGGAGCCAGCGAGGCGCGTCACGAACGCGCCCATCAGGCCCTTATCGCCGCGCCAGAAGCGGCGAACATCGTCGCGATAGCGGCCGTTCCATTCGGCCCAACGCAAATCGCCAAAGCTGCCGACTTGATACGCACCGGCGGCGTCCCACGCTTCGGCGATAACCTTGGTGTCGGCGAGCAGCGGATCTTCGGCGATGGCTTCGAGCAGCGGCGGATTGGGAACGAGGTGGCCTTGCCGGTCGCGGCTGAGAATCGACGCCAGATCGAACCGGAAACCATCGACGTGATAGTTGTGGACCCAGTGGCGGAGGCAATGGAAAATCATCTCGCGGACGACGGGATGATTGCCGTTCACCGTGTTGCCGCAGCCGGAGAAGTTCATGTAGTAGCTGCCGCCGTTGCCCATCATGTAGTACGTGCGGTTTTCGAGCCCCCGGAACGAAAGCGTGGGGCCGAGCTCGTTGCCTTCGCAGGTGTGGTTGAAGACGACGTCGAGAATGACCTCCATGCCGGCAGCATGCAGGGCCTTCACCATCTGTTTGAATTCGTTGACTTGCGAGCCGGGCTGCTGGCCGACTCCGTAGCCGCGATGCGGGGCGAAGAAAGCCATTGGGTCGTAGCCCCAGTAGTTGGGGCGTTCGAGCGTTTGGCCGTAGATGCCGTTGATCGGATATTCGTGGACCGGCATCAGTTCGACGGCGGTGATGCCGAGCGATTTGAGGTACGGAATTTTTTCGATCAGGCCGAGGTAGGTGCCCGGGTGCTTGACCTGGCTCGATTGGTCTTGCGTGAAACCGCGAACGTGCGTTTCGTAGATAACCGTTTCGCTGATGCTGTGCCGCAGATGCCGGTCACCTTCCCAATCGAAGAAGTCATCGACAACGACGCACTTGGGCGGGCGGACGATGCCGTCGGTCGAGGGCAGGTAGTTGCCGGCCAGGGCTTTGGCATAGGGGTCGATCAGGCGAGCGCGGCCGTCGAACCATTGGCCCCGTTCGGGATCGTGCGGGCCGTCGGCCTGAAAGTGATAGAGCTGCCCGACGCTCACGCCGGGAACAAAAATGCTCCAAATGTCGCCCCAACGGTCGTTGGTGGGACTGTACTCGATGATCTCTTCCGGCTCGGGATCGTCAACGTTCTCATACAGAAACAGCCGCATGGCCGTCGCGCTGCGCGAATACACGACGAACTGGACGCCATTCTCATGAAGAATGGCTCCGTACGGCAGCATGTGTGTGAATTGGAGGGTCGGGTGAACGTGACGCATGAGCATAGAACGAGCGCCTCGACAGTCCGGGAGGGGAACCTGTTTCCAACTGCGAAAGCGTAACCCCGGAATACCGTCGAGGCAGTCAGGCAGCCCAATATAGCTTAGGAAAATGCCGCCCCACGGCCCTGTCGCGCGAGTCACCTAAAGTTTTATGAGTGGCGCGAAGACCGTGCCGTGACAAGCTGTGCGGACGGCGCAAAGCGTAGCGGCACTGGGCCGCATAATCGAAAAACTGACGCAAGGCGCTTGGAATTAGTTCCCGGAATGCTATGCAGATTCTGCGGGGTGGAGTGGCGGTTAACTTCTGTACTTTGCGGGACGCAGTCAGTACCTTGTATTTGCTTGACAAATCTCGCCAAAGCGGTTTTGACCGCCCCACCATTAGCCTCTCTGATTCCCCATGAACTTCGTGCTTCGTTTTGCTGGCTCGTTGCTGCTTATTGGAATTATTTTTTCTTCCGCCTTTGGTCAGGTTCGCAAAGGGAAGCGCGACCCAGGGCCGGATGATGGCCGCCCGGCGCAAGCGACGCCGATTGAGCAGATCAAGGTGCTGAAGGATTTTAAGGTCGAACTGCTCTACAGCGTGCCGCGCAATGAAGGCTCGTGGGTCAGCATGTGTCTCGATCCGCAGGGTCGCCTGATTGTTTCGGATCAAGCCAACGCGGGGTTCTTCCGTGTTACGCCACCGCCCGCGGGACAAGCCAGTCCGCCCAAAGTTGAATCGATCAAGCTCGATTACAAGTGGCCGGATGGAACGGAAGGCGTGTTTAGCGGCGCGCAGGGTTTGTTGTGGGCGTTTGACAGCTTGTATGTAGTCATCAACAGCCGGAACGCCTCGGGTTTGTACCGTTGCACCGATAGTAACGGCGACGGTGAGTTGGATAAGGTCGAACTGTTGCGGGGACTGGAAGGTGGCGGCGGCGAGCATGGGCCGCACGCGGTGTTGCTCGCGCCGGATGGCAAGTCGCTGTTCATCGTGTGCGGCAATCAGACGAAGATCACCGAGTTTTCGTCCAGCCGCGTGCCACCGATTTGGGGCGAGGATCATTTGCTGCCCCGCATGTCCGACGGCAACGGATTCATGCGAGGTGTGCTAGGACCGGGCGGCACGATCTATCAAGTCGATCCCGACGGCAAAAATTGGGTCGTCAATACGGTCGGTTTTCGCAACGAGTACGACGCGGCTTTCAATCGCTATGGCGACTTGTTCACATACGACGCCGACATGGAGTGGGATTTCAACACGCCCTGGTATCGGCCGACGCGGGTCAATTTTGCGGCCAGCGGAGCCGAGTTCGGCTGGCGCAACGGCGCGGGAAAGTGGCCGGCATACTATACGGATAGCTTGCCCGCTGTCGTCAACATTGGTCCGGGCTCGCCGACGGGTGTGACGTTTGGCTATGGGGCCAAATTTCCAGCCAAATATCAAGACTCGCTGTTCATCAACGACTGGAGCTATGGCAAGCTCTACGCGGTGCATATGGAGCCAGACGGCGCTGGTTACAAAGGCACGTATGAGGAGTTCGTGACGGGCACGCCGCTGCCGCTGACGGATATGGTGATTCGGCCGCAGGACGGGGCGTTGTATTTCGCGATTGGCGGCCGCTCGACGCAGTCGGGTTTGTATCGCGTGACGTATGTCGGGAAGGAATCGACGGCCGAGGCCCATCCGGCGGACACCGGCGCGACCGCGCGGGCGACGCGGCGGAAGCTGGAAGCGTTTCACGGCAAGAAAAACCCGGCGGCGGTCGATACGGCGTGGCCATATCTATCCAACGAAGACCGTTATTTGCGGTATGCCGCACGAGTGGCGATTGAACATCAAGATTCAGCCAGTTGGAAGCAGAAGGCGCTGACGGAAAAGGACCCGGAGGCCGCGATTCAGGCTTTGCTCGCCCTGGCCCGCGTGAGCAGCAGCGACCCGTTCCACCGTGCAACTGGGGCGCTGGGTGCCACAGAGAAGCAGAACGACGGCGTGGCCGATCCGAGTGACAAGGACAAATATCCGGCGGTCGATGAGCAACTGAAGAGCGACATCGTCGCGGCGTTGGGCCGGATCGATTGGAGCAAGCTCTCGGCCAGCCAGAAGCTCGATCTCGTGCGGGCGTATGCGTTGCTCTTCGATCGCCTGGGCCGGCCGAGCGCGAAAGATCGCGAGCAAGTGATTGCGCGGTTCGATCCGCTGTTCCCGGCCAAGGGATCGCCGGCACTCAACGACGATTTGTCCCAGCTGCTCGTTTATCTGCGCGCACCGTCGGTTGTCGACAAGACGCTGAAGCTCCTGGCAACCGCGCCGACGCAAGAAGAGCAGATTGGTTATGTCCGCAATTTGCGGAACCTGAAAACGGGATGGACGATCGAGCAGCGCCGCGAGTACTTTGCGTGGTTCACGAAGGCGGCCAGTTACAAAGGGGGCAATAGCCTCCGCGGGTTCTTCACCAACATGAAGAACGACGCGGTCGAGACACTGACACCCCAGGAGAAAGAAGAACTCGGCACGTTGATCGAAGTGCAGCCGCACCGGGACCAGATTGCGCGGGAAATTTCTCGCGCGGAACGGCAGGGGGATCAGGAGCGGGTCAAAGCCCTCCGGGCGCAACTCCAAGAGGTCGAAAAGGCGGCGGCCAGCGTTCAGGTTGCTCCGCCGCGGCCGTTTGTGAAGAAGTGGACGCTCGATGAGCTGCTTTCCAAGGTCGAAAGCGGCCTGAAGAAGCGTGACTTCGATCACGGACGAGCGATGTTCGGCGCGGCGAATTGCTTTGCTTGCCATCGCTTCGCGAGCGAAGGCGGTTCGTTTGGGCCAGACCTCAGTGGCCTCGCCGGGCGGTTTAGCGTGCGCGATCTGCTCGAATCGGTCGTCGATCCGAGCAAGGTCATCAGCGATCAGTATCAAGCCGTCGTGATTCGCACGACCGACGGCCGCGTCGTCACCGGCCGCATTATCAACCTCAGCGGCGACGGCATGACGATTAACACCGACATGCTCAACCCCGGCCAAGGCGGCAGTCAAAGTGTCCGCCGCAGCCAGATAGAGGAAATGCAGCCCAGCAAAACCTCGATGATGCCCGTCGGCTTGCTCGACACGATGAACGAGGACGAGGTACTCGATCTCTTGGCGTTTTTGCTCTCGCGGGGTGATCCGACGAGCCCGATGTTTCAGTGAAATAACGAATTTGTATGCATGGATGCACCATGTCGACTCCCTGTTACGTTGCAGTTAGTGCTTTTCCGCGTTAGGGTAAAGCACTCAGGGGCAAATGGCGTGGGGTTTCTTTCATGCGCTGCCTCGTGTTCTTTTCGGCGTGGATTTCGATCGTTTTTCTCTCGTCCGTGATGCTGGCTCAGGGGGAGTCGCCCGAAGCTCGGCAACTTCAGTCTCAACTGGAAGAGCTTCAGCACCGCTTGGATCAACTTCGTATTCGCGAGGGAGCCAACCGGAACGTGACGGAAATCGGTTCGTCGCGCAGCCGCACGCGGAACGACGGTGAGCCGCGGCAACTCGTGCGGATTTACGATCTGGCTGACTTATTCTCCATCGCCCCGAGTTATCCGGCCCGCGAAGCGATGGAATTGCAGGAAGTGGGGAGGCTAGTTTTCCCTGAAACGGCCGCGCCCGGCGGCGGCCAGGACGGCCACGGCGCCGCGGCGATGGGCGGCATGGGAGGAATGGGCGGAGGCATGTTTTCCGTCCCTTCACAGCCCGCCACGATTCCCGCGCCTGATCCATTCAAAGAAACGTTAGCCCAGGCCTCCGGCGCAGGAACGGTTTCAGGTGCGGCGCGGACGAGCGTTTCAAATCTGATTGAGACGATCACATCCACAATTTCTCCCGAGGAATGGTCCGATGTGGGCGGTCCGTCATCGATCAAGATGCTCGGCGCTTCGCTCGTGGTTTCCGCTCCCACCCACATTCACGACAAAATCTCGGCAGTGGTCGATTTGCTTCGCAAGCGGTGGCGCTCGCTCCGCACGGTCAGCTTGGAAGCCCATTGGCTCTGGCTCACTGAAAGCGACCTGAAATCCGTACCGCTCCAAGCTCAGGATCAGCCGGGGTATGGAGTGCTGACCGACGCGGCCTGGAAGCGCCTGCGCGAGGCAGCGGCCGCGCGCGACGACCGTACTGGCTATCACGCAGTCGTGACGTGCTACAACGGACAAACGGTGCATGCGGTGGCGGGTGGCCAGCAGCTCGTCGTCACCGGACTACTACCCGTCGTGGGCGGCAAGGACGCTCCCGCCGCCTATCGACCCGTGACGATGACGATTCAGGACGGTGCGGCACTCCAGGTGACGCCGATCGTCACGCGCACGGCGAAATATGTGGTTGCCGACGTGCATAGCCGAGTGAACTTGTTAGCCGGCCGAGCGGACGGTTTCGTGGGCCGGGACGGGCGAGCGCTGGCCGCGAGCGACGCGCGGCAACTCGTCGATGTTCTCGATCGCCCACTGCTCCAATCGCAACGGCTTTCGACGACGTTGCGGATCCCTGTTGGCCGGCCGATGCTGATCGGCGGCATGACCTTTAGTAGGAGCGCTGCGAGCGATCCGAATTTGTATTTGTTCGTCACCGCGCGTGTACAGGAATTGCTGGACGATGAGCACGACGCGGAGCCGGCGGCCGAAATGCCGCCCAAGCCGGAGTAGGGGAGCTTTTGAGAAGTCCTATTCGGCACTGAACGCATTCCCCGCCGGCAGGTGAGCTGGAGAAGGGGCGGCGGTATGCGGTTTTGGCCACTCACCGAAGCGAGTAGCCCCCTTCGTGGCAGAATGGTACGATGAAGCCCGCTGGGGAACTTGTCTGATAGGCGGAGGCGTTCAGCCTCCGGTCGGTGACAGAACGATGGATGATGTTCTTGAATCGGACCGCTGCTCGCAGCTTTTGAAGGCGATTGCCGATCCGGATCGCTTGCGGATCGTGCAATGCCTGCGCGAGGGCGAGCACAACGTCAGTGAGATAGCCGCCAAATTGGAGGCGGACATCGCCAATGTCTCGCATCACCTGGGGGTGCTACGGCATTCGGGCTTCATCATGGCCGAGAAACAGGGCCGGTTCGTTGTGTACTCGCTCAACCCCGAGATGTTTGTCACCAAGCCCAGCAGCAAATCGCCCAACCGAATCGAATTGGGCTGCTGCCGGATTGATCTACCCTGAGGTGAACGGCAATCGTAGCCGAATTCATGAGAATTCGATCTGCCAGGGCAGGGAATTCTCACGAATTCCGCTACCCGCCAGAGCACCTTTAGCAATCGCTCACTCGCCGCCGTTTAGCGCGAGCTTTTTGGAGCGGATGTTGTAGCAGAGGATGACGTTGTTCTCACGAACGTAAAGTTGGCCATCGACGATGACCGGGTGAGCCCAGCTAGGCCGTTCGCCGCTGCCGGGGGCTTTGAAAGTGCTGACTTCGGTGTAGTCTTCCGGAGTGGCCTTCACCAGGGCGACGGTGCCGTCCTCGAAATGGAAGTAGATGTGACCATCGGCCGCGGCGACGGCGGCGCTGCCTTTGCCGGAGCCGCGCTTTTTCCAAACCACATTGCCGGTCATCAATTCAGCGCAGAATGGTACACCGGAAGAATCGGAATCCGCATAGATGTGGTCCCCAACGAGGACTACACCGCCGTGTTTATTGGCGAGCTCAGGCTTGATGGGATAGATCTCGTCGATCTTCACGCCGCCAGGGCCGTCAGCCGATTGCCTGAGCAGCGCTCCGCCCCGCTTGTAGCCGGCGCAGAAATAGACCAAGTCATTGCGGACAATCGGAGTGGGAATGACGGCTGTCGTCTTGTCGATCAGGTAAGACCAGAGCAAGTTGCCGTCTCCGGCCCGGACGCCCATCGCGCCGCTGCCGGTCGTTTGCACATAGACGCGCGTGCCGCCGATCGTAGCGATCACGATCGAGGCGTGTCCCGCGCCGATGTCGCCGTCGCGGACCATTTTCCATTTCGTGTCGCCAGTACGCTTGTCGAGGGCCGTCATGGTCGTTTGTGTGCCGCCGGGGGTGCAGACCACGTTGTCGCCGTCGATGAGAACCGATTCGCTGTAGCCCCAACCGTCGGCCTTTTTCCCGCCAAAATCCTTCTTCAGATCCTTCCGCCAATGTTCCTTGCCGGTGGCGGTGTCGCAGCAGACGAGGACGCCTTCGGCGGTGAGGGCATAAACTCGGTCGCCATCCACCGTGGGCGTGCTGCGTGAGCTTTGCCAGCTGGGTTGCCCTGAGTTCCAGGCGGGGCCGGTCTTGGTGCTCCAAAGGAGCTTGCCGTCCTTTTGGTCCAGGCACATCAGGTATTCATCTTTGTCTTCCACGGCGGCAATGCCGTCGCCCAGCGTGTAGATGCGGCCGGCGGCGACCGCCAGGCTGGAATAACCGCGGCCGGTCCCTTCGGCCTTCCAAGCCAGCGGCGGGCCCTCAGCCGGCCATGAATCCATCAGGCCAATATCCTTGGAGACGGCTGTGCGATCGGCGCCGCGAAACGTCGGCCAATCCTCAGCCGTCAGACGTACGACGGGAAGCGTCAACAACAGGACCACCAGGGAAACGGAAAACGACCGAAGTGCGTAGTGCATGCAGCGACTCGGAAATTTGGGGTCAGAGAATAAACCGAACAACCGTTGCCGCCGACTGGGAGGGAATGGTGGCGACATCGGGCAGGCGGGGTTTTGCTCCACTTATCGTAACATTCCAACCCAGGTTAGAACGAGCCGGATTCCCTGCCGAAAACGAGAATACCGGAGGTAATTGGAGAAAACCCAGGAAGGGATTCTAACAGAAGGATGACCAAATGACTTGGCTTTTGCTGGGTGGAATGCCCCGCGCTCGACTGTTGGTGTTGGTGGCCGGCCTGCTCCTCAATCTGCCGGCGGCCTGCCAGGCCATCGACCTCTCCGGCTGCTGGTCGGGAACGTGGCAAAGCTGCGTCACGCCACACAAAGGGCCGCTCAATGCGGAATTCGTGCGGCTGGATGCCAATTCTTACGAAGTCTTCTTCAACGGCCGCTTCTTCAAGTTGTTTCCGTTCAAATATTCCGTTGTGATGACGGCCACCGAGCAAAACGGAGTCGTCACGCTCTCTGGCAGCAAGTACCTCGGCCGCATGTTCGGCACTTTTTCGTTCAACGCTACCGCCACCGACTGTAATTTCAACGCCAACTACACCTCCTGCAAGGATAGCGGCTGTTTCGTCATGACGCGTTGCACGTATGCAACATCGTGTGGGGGGAAGTGATCAGTTTGCGCTAAGTCCCGGTTCGCCGAGACAGTACACCGAGATCGACGATCGAGGCGTTGGGGCCTGCCCGTTCAACTAGATCGAGAATCAGATCGATGGTTTTGAACTGCGGGTCGGTCACATACAGACAGGACGGGTGGCAGAGAAAATCGAAGACGGTGCGGCGTTCGATCGTGTGTTCAACGGCGGCACGGATGGCGGCTAGGAACCAAGAGAGGGGCCAGCGGCCGGTGCGGAAGGCCCCGATGTCGCTGATGGGGCTCATGGGAACTTCGATCAGGCCGCTAGGGTAGCGGAAGGGTTGGGCTTCGGCCTGGGCGTCCACAATGCTTTGGATCACATCGGCGGGCGGCTCGGACAAGGGAGGGCGAGGCTCCTGCCGAGCCGACGAAACAGCAGCCGAAATCTTGTGGCCCGGATATTTGCTGCTGACCCAAGGGAAGCCAAGGTCGAGGAGCTTTTTTTGCAGGTCGGGCCGATCGGCCAAGCCATTGGCAAAGCCGCCGGGTGTGCGAAAGCCAGCAGGGGAAATGCCGAGACGGGATTGCATCGCCGCCGTCGTGAGCCGGATATTTTCGCGGATGACCTCGTTTGGTTCGCGATCGGAAATCAGCCACGGCGAACGCTGAAAGCGAAATTGAATGTCAGCCGGCTTCGTGGCCCGGACGTTGACGTGGTCGTAGGTATGGTTGCCGATCGGGTGGCCGTCAGCCGCGATTTTTTCGAGCCACTCGATGTTCTCTTGTTCGAGCGTGCGGCCGAGCAGGAAGAAATGAATCCGCCCACCGCGTTCTTTCACCCGTCGGGCCGCTTCGACCGCGTAGGCTTTCGTTTCCTCGTTAAGATTGCCTTTCTCATAGTCCCAATGCGTTGTTTCCCACGTCGGAAAGTTACGGCTCATCTCCAGGTCGAGCGTGATGGAAACGAGAGCCCTATCGCTCACCGCCGCGGCCCGCGTGGATCCAAGTGCCAGGGCAACACCGGCTGAAGCCAGTAGCATTCGACGATCGAGGCGAGATTCATTCATGGGAGCGGTTTGATCCACGACACTTGCGTGATGAGGTGGTTCAGCGCCGCAAACGAAATGTGTGCATTCGTCGCATAGCGCGGCGTAGAATTTGCCGGAAACGTGGCCAGCGTCGCGTCGCCGACGAGGAACACGTTGAAATCCCGCGACAAGTTTTCGTAACCGGCTGTCGTGCGACAAAAGCACATGTCGGTGGCATAGCCGGTGAGCAGCACGTGCCGCACACCGTGCTGCTTAAGATAATCGCGCAGTAGGTCGTAGCCTTCGCCGTCGTAAATCACCACATCGTCTGGCTGATAATCAATGTCGCTTGTCACCGGTATCGGCAGATCCCAAAAGCCGGCGTTGTTGTATTTGGCGGTAGCATCGAGGCCGGGAAATGCCTTGAAATAATCAATCACCGGCTTGTCGGCCGATAAGCTGATCGTTGCCGGCAAGGGCTGGCCCGCATACACGAAGCCGCCCAGTTTCGCCGCTAACTCTTTTGCCCCTTCCCCTCGCTCTGGCGCGGTCGGCCGGCCGCGCAGCGACCGATACAGCTTCTGCCGAATCGTGTCTTCCTTGCCCGGCAGGCTGTACATGACGAACGCTGCCTTGCCGCGTAGCGACTTCAGCAGCGGATCGATCACCTCCCGCGTATGGCGGCCCGCCAGGTGATTCTTTTCGGCCGTGCAAAAGTCAGCCACTCCCGCTGGCTCGGGCGTTCGCCAGCCTTGACCATCATCGATCCCCCACGGATGCACCATGATCACTGCGGTTTGACTTGCCCGCAGGCGGCTCGGCATCTCAATGATGCCGCGGGCGTTGTACGAGAACCGCCACGCCCGCACCGCCAGATCGGCACTCTCGTCGTTGACAAGCAGCGGTGCCTCGAATCGCCGCAGCTCCCGCACCGGCTCCACAAACTCCGGAAAATCGGCCAACAGTGGCGGCGGATTTTCTAGAAGCGTCAGCCTGTTTTCGTAAACTCGCGTTACCGGCTCGGCTGCGCATAAATGAAGAGTCGATGCAACGCCGATGCACGTCACAAATATCAAGGCAACATCAAGTCGCATGTTGACACCCTCAGCGGTGGCCGTGTCCAAATAGCCAGGACCAAACTTGGTCCAGAAAGCGTGTGGTAAGAGCTTATTCTGGCGAAAATTCCACAAACACGCGAATTGTAAACTCAATCGGGAGCAAGTTTGCTCTCGGCTATCGGTTTAAGCGATACGTCGTGCCTTCACCACCCTCGCCAGGTTGGCCAGGTCCTTGATAATCGTCGCCGGTTCAAACCGTCCGTTCGCAGCAAGCAAATCGACCACGCGATCGGCGATGATTGGACTGACCTCCAGAATCAACCATCCGTTGGGCAAGAGTCGCTCGGCGGCTTGCGGAATCAGGCGTTCGATAATTTCAGTGCCCGTGGGGCCGGCGATCAATGCTTGCCGTGGTTCGTGATTGATGACCGAGGGCGCGAGTGAGCCGATTTCCCCTTCGCCGATATACGGTGGATTGCTGGCAATCACCCCGAAGCGCGGTTCAGCCGGCAGCGAGGCGAGCAAATCCCCCTCAAGAAATTCAATGCGCTCGGCCACGCCCAGCGTCGTCGCGTTTTCTCTAGCGATCGCTAAAGCAGCGGCACTAATATCAATCGCCACCACCTTAGCCGCCAGCTCATGCTTCGCCACCGTCACCGCAATCGCCCCACTACCGGTCCCCACATCAGCAATCAGCACATCTGATTTCTGACCTCTTCCTTCTTTGACCGCGTCCAGCACCGCCACCACCACAAACTCCGTCTCCGGCCGCGGAATCAGCACCGCGGAGGTCACGCGGAAATTGAGCGAATAAAACTCCCGGCTGCCGACGAGGTAGGCCACCGGCTCGCCGGTGGCTCGACGTTTCACGAGATCGCGAAATTTGGCCCGCGTTTCGTCATCGACGATACTGTCGAACGCCGCATACAGCATGATCCGCTCGCAGCCGCGGGCATGGGCGAGCAGCACTTCCGCATCCAGCCGCGGGCTCTCCGAACCGTGCGACTTCAAATAGTCCGTCGTCCAGGTCAATAATCGTAAAACCGTCCATGATTCCGACATAGGAAGCGAGTTCAAAGTTCAGGGTTCAAAGTTGTAAGCCAGTGGACATTCTACCAACTTTGAACCGGGAACTTGGAACCTTGAACTATGATATTCTCATGCCCCGCTTCGTCCTCCTCCTGCACGAAACCCCCGCCGGCTATTCACGGCCGACGCATTACGACCTCATGCTCGAACACGGCGAGGTGCTGTTCACCTGGGCGCTCGAACAAGTTCCCACGGTGGGCAAAGTCGTAGCCGCCGAGCGCCTGCCTGATCATCGGCTGCTCTACCTCGACTATGAAGGCTCGGTGTCGGGCGATCGAGGAGCCGTGAATCGAATCGATCGGGGCGATTTCGATTGGGTCAGCCAAGCGCCAGACCGCTACGAGATCATCGTGACCGGTCGCAGGCTGCGGGGCACGCTCCTCTTCGAACAAGATGCGAACAAGCCTCACCGCTGGCGGGTCGCTTTATCGGGTTGACCGGCCGTGGCGGGCTGACTTTCGTCGGTCGCTGTAGGCGCTGGCATTTCCGTGCGGCCGGCTAATAGCAGTTGGTTGTTGGCGGTGTCCAGTCGATCCAACACCACGCGGCTCTTGTCGTCGTCACGGTCGAGTGGCAAGCGAATGAGCGCCACTGGTGAGCCCTTCACCTCGGTCCAGCGTAACGACACGTCGGTGCGTTCCGCGCGTTCATTGACTTCATCAATCACTCGACTCAGCGGAATTGGCACGAGCCCCGCGCGTGCCCGCTCGAGGCGAATGGCGACTTCGTTGGTCTGAGCCGTCAAATACGCCTCGCCGGAAAGCGATAGCACCGTATCCACGCCGCCCCGTCTGTAGCGCACGGCAATGTGAAACGTCTCGCCATCGATCGCGATGCGCGGCTCGGAGATGCCCACCGGCAACAGCCGCGGAAATTTCGCTGGCAACTCAGTCGCCAGCCAACCGTTGATTTCATCCGCCGAGAGCGAGGTTTCCCAGCGGCCAACGTGTTGCGTCTGATTGTGCAGCGCCAGCGCCGCCCGTTCGAATCGCTCGCCTTGCTGCACTGCTTCCTCGGGCGAAGCCGCCAGCGCCTCGCGGTAGAACGCGGGGGCACGCCGCGCCGCCCAATACGCGCTGCCGAGGAACGCCGCCGCAACAAAGGCCGTCACTGCCACGGCTGCGAGTAGCAACCACCGCAGGTGATTGTTCTTTCGCAGGCGCTGAAGGGAGCTAATCAACGTTCACTTGGCTCTTGCGGGTTTTGTGGCTCACAAATTCTACGGTCTAACACCAGCCGGACCAGTGACAGGCGTCACTCGCCACCTCTCGACTTCGCCGAGAACCTGTTCGCCGGCCGCGACTGGATCGAACGAGGCCCCTTCAAAGGAGCGAGTGGCACGCGAGCGATTATCCACGATCATTCGGCAGTGAAATCGGAACCGGCCGCTGTCCTGCGTGTCGACCAGCACATATTCCGCGCCGAGTTCCTCCAGTCGCTGGCGAATCTGTTGCAGGCGGGCGATAGTCCGCTCGTCGATTTGCGGCTCGGCCGCTGGCGGGGAAGTCGTTGAGGGTACGGTCGCGGGCGCAAACGGCGACGAGGGCGAAAGGGGTGGGATGGCCGGTTCATACCGCCCGGTTGCCGACGCCTGCTGCACATAGCTTTGCGGCGCGGGGCTGGGCTCGTCGAAGCGAGCGGGAGCGACGCTCGATCGCGCGACCGGGGCGATTGGCTCATCGGTCAGCGGCGGCGGCACGGGCGGGCGGCCAAAATCGGCCGGCGGCGCTCCGTACAACCATTCGTCGATCCGTCGCGCGACCGAGGGCAAAGCCAACACCGGCATCGCGACGATAAACCCGAGCAAAAAAATCGCTCGCAGCGAAAAAAACTGCATGTTTAGGAAAGGAAAGGTCAGAGGGTCGAAAGTTAGGGATCGCTGATCCCTAATCGCGGGAGCCGCGAATCATAGACGCTCCCTTAAGATGCAGCCAAGGCGAAAACCGGCGTGCTAGCACGCCGGTTGCCATCATGGCTGGCTACAGCAAATAATGGATTCGATGTCCTCTGCCTCTACCGCGTCATCCAGCTCGTCCACCTCCCGTCGCTGGATTCCCATCCTCGGCTGGACCTTCATCGGCCTCCTGGGCGTGACGCTCGGCGTTTTCGTGCTGACAGTCATGTTCGGCGGCGTGCATGGACTCGAATTCTGCCCGCAAACGTTCGAGCGGCGATCGTACTCCTTTTACGAGTTGCCGGTGCTGCGCATTCAAGTCACCGGCGAGCGGAACGAGGACCTGACCGGCCCCACGGAACAATACGTTCAGTCGCAAAAATACTTCACCGCCGGCACTGGCAAGAAGGACTGGCACGTGCTGGTCGGCTCGCAGGGCACGCGGCTGCGGCGGCCTGGAGACGCCGGCATCCTGATGCAATACCTCGATGCCGCGCAAAACGGTGACAGCCGCCGCTGGGTCGAGTGGTCCGAGAAAAACGAGGAGCTGGCTACAATCCTCTGGCCCGCCGTGCAGCAATTGGCCCTCAGCGACGCCTACGTTTTCATCCCGGACCTGTTCGACTTGGTTAAGACGTTCGATTGCGATGAGCAACTGAAGCCCGCCGTGAAAAAGCTGCTCGATTCAAAGCTCATTCAGCCCGAGGCGGCCGATCCCAAAGCCGCGACCCATGGTCACGGTCCTTAAACGCTCGAAGACCGCGACCACTGGTCGCGGCTTTGAATCCCATCGGCCCGTCCATTAGACTCGCGGCATCTGCCTCGTTTCTATCGGAGTCCCGCCATGCTACGCCCCTCTCCCCTCCTCTCGGGTTTGATTCTCATGTCCACGCTGCTTCGCGGTGCGTCAGCCGTCGATTTCCCTCCGCCTGATCAGCTCCCCTCGCGGCCCGAATTGCCCGACCCGCTTACGATGCTCGACGGCACCAAGATCACAACCAAAGAGCAGTGGGAAACGCAGCGCAAGCCCGAGCTGAAGGCCCTCTTTCAACACTATATGTACGGCAAGCTGCCGCCCACTCCGACGCGGCAGAGCTACACGGAAATTTTTCGCGACGAAAAAGCCCTCGGCGGCAAGGCGACGCTCGTCGAAGTCAAAATCACGTTCGAGCAACCTTCGCTGTCGCATCCGCTCTATGTGCTTTTAGCGATTCCCAATCAGGTGAAGAAGCCGCCGGTCTTCGTGGGGATGAATTTCTGTGGCAATCACACGCTGCTCAATGATTCACGAATCCACTTGCCAGAGGTCTGGTGCCGCAACACGTGTCCGGGCGTTGTCAACGAGCGAGCAACAGATGCTGGCCGCGGCGGGCAGACCGATGTCTGGAATATCGATCTGATCATCGATCGCGGCTACGCGCTCGCCTGCTTTTATTGCGGCGATGTCGATCCCGACAATCCGGACCTGACCGACGGCATCGGTCCCGCGTTTTATAAACCAGGCCAATCAACCCCCGCGCCCGACGACGCCGGCACGATCATGCTCTGGGCCTGGGGTTTCCATCGCGTGGTCGATCTCGTCCAGAAATATGACAGCGAGCAATACGGCAAAGATCAACTCGATGCCAAGCGAATCGCCGTTGTCGGCCATTCCCGCAACGGCAAAACGGCCCTCCTCGCCGGCGCGTTCGATGAGCGGATCGCCGTCGTCATTCCTCTGCAAGCCGGCTGTGGCGGTTCCGCCCCTAGCCGCACCACCGATACCCGCGCCGAACAAGTGCGGCAAATCAACACGTCGTTTCCGCACTGGTTCAACGGCAACTTCAAGCAATTCTACAGCCCGGCGGAAATTCCCGACAAAACAAGTTCTGCCGCGCGACGCGAATTGACCAACCGCTTCAGCGAAAAAACCAACCGCCTGCCATTCGATCAGCACTGCTTGGTCGCCCTCTGCGCCCCACGGCCTGTCCTGTTTCCGAATGCCGAAGAAGACCTCTGGGCCAACCCCAGCGGCCAGCTAGAAATGCTGAAAGCCGCCACACCGGTGTACAAGCTGCTCGGCGCAGATGGCATCGCCCCCGACGCAAAAGCCGAGATGAACAAACTCACCGAAAGCCGGCTTGGCTACTTTATGCGTCCTGGCAAGCATGCCATGACGCGGGCCGACTGGGAGATGTTTGCCACTTACTGTGATAAGTGGCTGAAGAAATAGTTCAAGCGACTACGACTGAATGTAGCTCTTCAAATAATGGTTCTCCCGGCACAACTCATCGTGCTGGGCCTTCACCGTGTCACCGATGGAGACGATACCGACTAGATTGCCTTGCTCAACGACTGGCACGTGACGGATGCGTCGCTCGGTCATGATGCACATCACGTCGGTTACTTCGTCGCTGGGCGAAACGGCGACAGGGCACCGCGTCATCCGCTCCGAGACCTTCAAAAACTCCAGCGGCCCACGCGTCGCGGCGCAGGCCCGCAGAATATCGCGCTCGGTGATGATGCCGATCATCTCCTCTTCCTGCATCACAATCAGCGAGCCGATGTTGTGGCCGACGAGCAAATCAGCCACGTCGGCCAGCGTGTCGTCCGGCGAACAAGTGTGAACGAGACTACTCTTACCCGACAGAACGTCGCGAACGTGCATGACCCAAACCTCCGCCTTTGGTGGTTGAGAAACAACGACAAGCACGAAACCAACTCTTCTCTGGCCGCCGTGCGGACGAGCAGGGCGAAGGCCCTCGGCGACACGCTCTTAATCTAGGCTCGCAGCAAACCGCGTGTCAAACCGATTCACAAAGACTTTGTGAAACCATTCACGAGGTTTGCCGATTGGGTAATTTGTGCGGTGGAAATAGCGGAGCTTACTCGTACCATTCCGGCTCCACCGACTCCCGCCCCATCAACAGCGGCCCCACCTTTACCGCTTCCTTCGCCACCGAATCGTTCAACCATCGACTAATCGCCGCAACCTGCCGCGAATTTGCAAATCCCGCGAGTGATATCGCCACGAACGCTGTCAGCCAAAGCAGATCGCGGATCGTGAAGCGGGGAAAGAGAGAGGATCGCATTGCATTTTGGTGCTGCATCGTCGGATTCTCCTGATGCTAGTTAACGCCACCTGCAATTATTCCCCGCGAGTGCTTCGAATCTCAATGCGAGGATCATGTGGGGCGACGAATACAAATGCCTCGCGGACAAAATGTCTGCCCGTATCTGCAGCGGCAAATGCGCGAAACCGAATAACATAGCCTGGCCGAAAATGGTGTCCTGGAACAGAACCATCGTCGGGCAATCTCTGCATTGTCAAACGTGCCTCGCGGACGCACGACAAATCGAAACAGTGTTTTTTTAACTGCTCGGCGAATCTTCGGACGGCCAAGTCGCGCGCCGTGGTGATCGGGCAAGCCGCTACTGTCGGTGCTGCGGCCAGCAAATTGAATTCTGCTTTGTCGAGGTCGCCGACTAAAAAACCAAATAGCCAATAGCAGTCGTATTCGGTACGGCGACCGGTGTACGTTCCAAGGAAACCGTGCAAGACGCTCTTTAGAACTCTTCGCGTAGGCATTATTGAAGCCCTACCCGAGTAGTTCGGTTACCACCCGCGCCGGTTGCCCATCAATCAACGACCCCAACCCGCTCGCCCGCTGAAAAGTCGCCCGCTCTTGCTCTAGCCCAAACAGATGCAAGAGCGTGGCGTGAAAATCGTAGTGATTAACGACGTTCTCCACCGCCTTGTGCCCAAACTCATCCGTTGCCCCATGCACATAACCGCCTTTGAGACCGCCACCGGCGAGCCACACCGAAAAACCGTACGTGTTGTGATCGCGGCCGATGTTCTTTTCGTTCTGCACGACCGGCAGCCGTCCCATTTCGCCGCCCCAGTGAACGAGCGTCGTATCTAACAACCCGCGCTGCTTCAGATCCTTCACAAGGGCCGCCGTGGGCCGGTCGCTTTGCTTGCAGCGCAGCGGCAGGGCCTTCTCGATGCCGCCGTGATGGTCCCAGTGCTGGTTGCCGCAGGGAATTTGCACGAACCGGACGCCCCGCTCGACTAGCCGTCGTGCGATCAGGCACCGCTCGCCCCAGACCTTCGTGTCGGGATTGTCGAGCCCGTACAGTTTGTGCGTCGCGGCTGATTCCTGCGAAATATCGAGCGCCTCTTTCGCGGCTGTCTGCATCTTGGCGGCCAGCTGGTAGCTGGCGATCCGCGCGGCGAGGTCTGTTTCGCCCGGCCGCTGGCTGAGATGCTCCTCGTTCAGCTTCTGCAGGTAACTCAGAAAATTCTGCTGCGCCTGCGGCGGAATCGACGGCGGCGGATCGAGATTCAAAATCCGCGGCTCTTGCGATCGCACCACCGTGCCTTGATAGAGCGACGGCAGCCAGCCGCACGTCCAATTATCGACGCCAATCACCGGCAGCCCCGTCGGATCGCTCAGCACGACGTAAGCCGGCAACTCCTGGCTCTCGCTACCCAGGGCATACGTCAGCCACGAACCCAGCACTGGCCGGCCGCCGGTTGAGCGGCCGCCGTTGAGGGCGTTGATCGATTGCCCGTGGTTGTTCACACCCGTATGCATCGATCGGACGAGCGTGATGTCGTCAGCCACTTCGCCCAAACACGGCACGAGCTCCGACAACTCCATCCCACATTCGCCGTGCTTCGAAAACTTCCACGGACTGCCGAACAGCTTCGCGCTCGCCTCGGCTGCATTGTCGTATTTAATGTCGCCGCTGTATTTCTGCAGGTGATGCTTCGTCAGCTCCGGCTTCGGATCGAACAGATCGACATGACTCGGCCCGCCCTGCATGAAAATCGAGATCATCGCCGTCGCCTTCGCCGGCCGATTCGTCGCCTTCGGCTTCAGGTCATACGTCGGCTTCTCCAGCGTCGGCTTCTTGGGTGGCACTGGCATCGTGCCAGTGTTCTTCTCCGCGCCGCGGAGTTCGTCCTGATTCAACAACCACGCCAGAGCCAGCGAGCCGATGCCGACGGACTGTTGGGCCAAAAAATGACGGCGCGACGAGCGGACAAGCGTTTCGCGGTCCATGACGGCAAATCTTCTAGGTGGGATGCAAACAGGTGGGCAACCTTTATTAAATCGCCGCCCGCGCGCGAAAGCAACCGTTTTGGATTAAACGCGGAGACGCTGAGGCGCAAAGACGCGGAGAGGACATTAAAATGATAGAATGAGCGAGGGGGATAAGCCGGAACTGAATCCTTACGAATCGCCGCGAGAGCCGGAACCGCTGACGAAGGAACAAATCGTCAAACGGGCCGCAGGCGTGGCGGCGCTCATCTTGCTAACGCCGCCGGCGATGATCATCGCCGTTCTGTGCTGCTGCTCGGGCGCGTATTTGCTAGGTAACGTCTTCGCTGGGTGGATCGCGTTCGGGGGGCCGTTTGTGGTTCTGACGGCGTTGATGGTAACGGGCGTTGTTCTCGATCGATCCCGCGAAAGCGACTCCGGTTCCACAGCTTCGCGCACCGCACTCTTCGTCGGCACTCCGTTTGTGGTTGCCGGGGCGACGGTGGCCGGATTTTTTCTAGCCGCGGTAGCTTATCCCACGGTGTGGATGTTGGTCCTCTTCTTCATACCGCCTGCGTTAGCCCTGCTGTTCATGCTTTGGCTTATTTGGCAAGCCAAGTGAGCGGAACTACGAAAAAAGCCGCGACCGAAATGGGTCGCGGCTTTGAATGGAGCGACAGGTTTGAGGCCTGCCTTTGGCGCGAAATATCGCAACTACGTTTACTTCGCGCCCACAAGCTGATTCTTCTTTTTCTCGGCGATGATCTCTTCCTGCACGCTCGCCGGCACCTTCTTATAGCTGGCCAGTTCCATCGTGAACGTGCCTTGACCTTGCGACATGCTGCGGATGTCGGTGGCGTAGCCGAACGTTTCGGCCAGCGGCACTTCGGCGATGATGTTGGTGATGCCGTCACGCATGTCGGTGTTCACGATCATGCCGCGGCGGCTAATCAAGTCGCCGGTGATCGGGCCTTGGAAATGCTCGGGGCACTCGATCTCGACTTTCATGATCGGCTCGAGCAGCACGGGCTTCGTGTCCTTGAAGTGCTCGCGGAAGCAACCTTCGGCACACGTTTGAAAGGCGCGGTCACTCGAATCGACTTCGTGATACGAACCGTCGTTGACGACGGCCCTCAAACCGACCACCGGATACTCGGCGATCGGTCCCTTGCCAATAACGGCGCGGAAACCCTTCTCGATCGACGGAATAAAATTCTTCGGAATGCGGCCACCGACGACTTCTTCCTCGAACTGGAAGATCGGGTCTTTCTCCTCTTCGTCTGCTTCGGCGCCTTCGGTCGGGGTCGTTTCCATGATCGGCTCAAAATAGCCGACGATGTGGGCGTATTGACCGCTGCCACCCGTCTGCTTCTTGTGCTTGTAGTTGAACTCGTACTTCCGCGTCGGCGATTCGCGGTAGCTCACCTTCGGCGCGCCCACTTCCAGTTCCACCTTATATTCGCGGCGGATCCGCTCGACGTAAATATCGAGGTGCAATTCGCCCATGCCCGCGATGATCGTCTCGCTCGTCTCTTCGTCGTTGAAGACGTTAAACGTCGGGTCTTCCTTACGGAACCGCTGCAGCGCCTTGCTCATCTTGTCGGAGTCCGCCCGGCTGACCGGCGTGACGGAAACCTTAATAACCGGCTTCGGCACGAACATGCTTTCCAGCGAGCAGAATTTTGTCTCGCTGGCGTATGTTTCACCGCTGGCACAATCGATGCCCATGATCGCGACAATGTCGCCCGCTTCAGCCGTGTCAATTTCTTCGCGCTTGTCAGCGTGCATCTTCACGATACGGCTAAAGCGATCCTTACGGCCGGTGCGCTGGTTGAAGAGCATTTCGCCCTTATTCACCTTGCCCTGGTAAATCCGCATGAACGTGAGCTGGCCGAACGTATCTTCGACGATCTTGAACGCCATGCCGACGAATGGCTTGTTCGGATCGGGCTCGAGTTCCATCGTCTGCGACGGATCGTGCCAATTGCGTGCCTTGACTTTCCGCTCCAGCGGGTTCGGCAAGTAGCGAACGATCGCGTCCAATAGCGGCTGCACGCCCTTGTTCTTATAAGCCGAGCCAACAAACACCGGCGTAAAGCCCTGCTGTTGGACGGCTTGCTTGGTGACTTTATGAATCAACTCGACGGTCGGCTCTTCCTCAGCCAGGAGCTTCTCCATCAGCTCATCGCTGTACATCGCCAGCGTTTCGAGCATGTGGTGGCGATACTTCTTCACCTCGGCGAGGTACTCGGCCGGAATCGCTTCAAAGCGAACCTTCTCGCCGTCGTCGCCGTCGAAAAACATCGCCTGCATCGTGACCATATCGATCATGCCGGCGAATTTCTCGCCGCCGCCCATCGGATATTGCATCAAGCAGGCATCGACGCCCAGCTTCGCCTTCACGTCATCGACGATGGCAAACGGACGCGCGCCGGTACGATCCATCTTGTTAATGAACGCCAAACGCGGAATGTGATATCGCTTCATCTGACGATCGACTGTCATCGATTGCGACTGCACGCCGCCCACGGCGCACAGCACCAGAATCGCGCCGTCGAGCACGCGCAGCGACCGCTCCACCTCGATCGTAAAATCGACGTGGCCAGGCGTGTCGATCAAATTCATGTGCGTATCGCTGAGCTCGCCATTCTCATCCTTAAACGGACCCTTCCAGTGAAGGTGCGTGGCGGCGCTGGTGATCGTGATCCCACGTTCCTTTTCCAGCTCCATGTGATCCATGGTCGCGCCGTCACCCCCACCCTTGACCTCTTCGATCTTGTGGATGCGGCCCGAGTAGAACAGGATGCGCTCGCTGAGGGTCGTTTTGCCCGAGTCGATGTGCGCCGAGATGCCGAAATTGCGAACTTTAGTAAGGTCCATGAAACACCTGGAAAATCAAAATCCACGACAACCGGTCGCGGCATTCGCTTGGACGCGCCTTGCGCGGCAGGAATTCCCTGCCGTGCCCGTTTACAACAAAAATCGTACCGCTCCGAGGACACCACGGTCATTTTGGCGTTAACCGGCTGTCTCGCTGGCGTTTGCGCCCTCTCAACCACCCGCCGAACGTGCTTATATAAAGCAACGCTGAAGCAGTTTTGAGAAACCGGCCGGGCCACAAAACCAAAAGCCGCAAGCCGGAAAGGCGGGAGAGCCTCCGCTGCCTAGGGCGGCCGCATCAGGCCGATTGCCACCGAATCCATTTGGCAGCTACGCTCCTAGCTATCAATCATACCCGTTCATTGCAAGCTGGAAAGGTCAAATGCGCGCCGTTAACATCCGCACAGGCGGATTCACCGGACTTTTACAGTAGCCATCACGCTCCGCGTGATGCAGCCCCAGCATCGCCGACCGGGTTTCGCCCACCCATACAACCGCCCGACGCATCGCAAGCCATTAACTGGCAAGTACTTAGTACTCAGTACTTGCCAATTCTCCCACGGGCCGCGCCACCACGATTCAACCACTCCGACCATGGACTTTCGGGCCCTTAGAACTGATACGTAAACCCCGCGTTGAGCCCCTGCGCCCAAAAACTCGTCGTGTGCATGTTGAACGCCGGCCGGCTGCCACCGCCGCTGGGATCGACTGTGGTGTCGATCTGGCTGGCGGCGCGGGCGACTTCCGACCAATAGAACCAGGTGTAACCGAGGTTAAATTTCCACAAGCAAGCTGGCCGCCATTCCAGTCCCAGCCCCACCTCGCTGACAATGCCGAACTGCTGTTGCGACACCCGGCCAATGTTCGAGGGCTGCGTCAGCACGCCGCCGTTTGTGCTGCTGCCATTCACCGATGTAATGCCGTCGATGATCACGTTATTGTTGTTCGCTCCGATCGCGATCTTCGCCAAGCCGGTAATCGCCAGCTTGCCATTCTTCGACCACCAGCCCTTCAAACCAAAATCGGCCCCGTCGAATTGATTGACGGTGCGAAACTGGTCGATGCGAGTGACCTCGTCTCCCGAATCGAAATCGCCGTTCCCCGTTACCCCAACGATCGATTCATCGATTCGGATGCGATCGGCCAAGTGCGCGTGCCGATATCCAGCCAGATAATCGATGCGGGTGAATTGATTGGCCCACAACAGATCGTTAAACACGATTCCAGTGCTCGTGAGCTGCAGTCTGGTGGAGATGCGGATTGAGCCGTTTTGATCGTCCGAAGCCGTGATTACAGCCGCATTGTCGCTCGAGCCTGCGTCGATGATCGGCCGCGCGATGACAAAGGTGCCCGTGTCTTCCGCCGCGTCGATCCGACCTCGCCGCCCATCCAACTCGAAATAGTGAAACTCCACGCCGCTGGTTTGGTTCGGATCAAACCACCAGCCAATCGTCAGCTTGCCACCCGGCCGCATCTCGTTCTGAATGAATGAGTCGCCGGCCACCACCGACGTATTCCCCTGCCCAATGACGCCGCCATCGCTGAGCGAACTCACCGTCAACAGCGCCGGCGCATGCACCCCCTTCGTCGCCCAACCCATCATGTCCATGCCATAATACAAATGTCCCAGCACCAGCGAGCGGTTCGTGCGCAAGGTCTGGCACGGCATCCAAGTCGGCTGCCAAAAATCAAACGGCGGCGGCGCTGGCTCCTCGTATCGCTTCGGCGCGTTCGCCGATTCGTCGTAATAGACTTGTGACTCCGGCTGCGGCAGCATATCGGAAAGACGCCGCGTGGCCGGTCGGCCATCAGGCGTCTCTTGAGCCGATAACGATAATTCGCCGCCAGCCGCTGCCAAAAGCGCAGCGACCACCGCCCCGTGCATCGCCAATGCGGCCCAGCTCTGTGCCGCCCACGGAATCTGCCGTACCGACATACGTTCTTCCTCCCCCGGAAAGACCTTCCTAGGAGTTATCGGGCGCAGACTCGGCACAACCGTAACGAATTACGCAGCCGGAAGAATTTAACAGCGAGATAGCATCGCTAGCAATCACGCCAATTTCCGCAGTACCTCGATACCTCTTTCGATGGTGCTGTCCGCCGCCGCATACGCAATCCGAAAATGCGTATCCCGCTGGCTGAAGATATTCCCCGGAATGACCAGCACGTTGTTCTCAATCGCCTTCGTGACGAACTCGCTCCCGCTGCCCCCCGGCGCTTTCGGAAAGATATAAAACGCCCCGCCCGGCTTCACCACCTCGTACTTGTCCGCCAAGCCGTTGTAAATCATGTCGCGCTTCCGTTTGTAATCGACCACGTACTTATCCATCGGCACATCCATCGCCAGCGCCCCGGCCCACTGCACCGGCTGCGGCGCACACACGAAGGTATATTGCTGCAGCTTCGTCATCGTCTCGATGATCTCGCTCGGCCCGTGGATATACCCCAGCCGCCAACCCGTCATCCCGTGACTCTTGCTGAAGCCATCGATCACCAGCGTTCGCTCGTTGAATTTGGCGGGAGTTGTCAGCGGCTGATCGAACGAAAACGCGCTATAAATCTCGTCCGACACCAGCACCACATTCTTCTCCGCCGCCAGCTTCGCCAACCCACGCACATCCTCCTCGCTGGTCACGACGCCGGTCGGGTTCCCCGGGCTATTCAGCAAAATCAACTTCGTCCGCGGCGTGATCGCCTCTGCCACCTTGTTCAGATCGATTCGAAAATCGGGATGCGTATCGACAATCACCGGCACACCGCCCACCAGCTTCGTCAGCGCCGGATACATCACGAAATACGGATCGAACATCAACACTTCGTCGCCCGGATTCACCAGCGACCACATCACCAGCGACAACCCGCCGCTTGTCCCCAGTGTCACCAGCGCCTTCCGATCCGCATGGCCGAACTGCTTATCAATCTTCGCCTGCAGCTTCTCCCGCAGCGCCGGCAACCCCTGCGTCACCGTGTACGCATTCTTCCCCGCCCGAATCGCGTCGATGCACGCGTCCTTAATCACCTCCGGCACATCAAAATCCGGCTGCCCAATCGAAAAATTAATCGGATCCTTCATCTTCGCCGCCAAGTCGAAGACTTTGCGGATGCCGCTCGAATCAAAAGCCTTGGTGCGTTCAGCCAAAAGTGCCATAAAAATTTTCTATCCCATCAGCCGGGATGCAAACTTGCTCCCGGAGCGTTGCGAGTTGACAATCCACGTAGAAAACAAGCCGCGACCAAAATCCGCGTCCATAGATTTAACACAGAGCCACAGAGACTCAAAGGCACAGAGAATTCAACCGAAATCTCGTATCTCTCTGTGAACTCCGTGCCTCTGCGCCTCTGTGTCAAGAAGGGCACCGTGCCACAAGGGTTCGCGCTATTTCTCCGCCGGCTTCCGCCGAATCTGAATCTGTTTCTCCGGCCAATTGAGCGCTTTCGCCACCGCCTGCGGATACTCCCAGCCGGCGTCGTCATCTTGATACAGCACAACTTTGGACCGCTCCGCCGCCATCGCCACGGCCTGCGGAATATCAAGGAAGCGCTCGACGTTAAGAAAGTACGGCCCGTCGCGGTGAGTTTTCGGAAGATCGTAGAGATCGAGGCGTTGAACAGTGTTGGGACCAAAAAGGGACGCATAAAGAGCCACGCCAGCCATTTGTTTATGGCTTTGACACCAAAGTGGCACACGTTCGAGCGCGGAGATTTGCTGAACGGCATTGATGGACTGCGAAACGTCGCGCATCTGCGCGCTGTCGAGCGTATCACCCAGAAGATAGAAACGTCGTCGGTTTTGCACCTGCTTTTTGTCACTGGGATCAAAGGCTGTCGGACCGATACCACGCGGACAGATGTACGTCATGATCCAGGGCGAGTTCGTTAGCATTCTCTTGGTCGCATTCCAGCTCGCCTCGTCCCTGGCAGGAAGCTGATGTCCCTTCAACTCCGACTCAAACGGCACACGAGTGGCCGCCAGGAATTCGCGCCACGTGCCGTCGTCGAGCACATTCAACACGTTCAGCTTCGGGTCCTCCAAGTTCGCACTGCGCACAACATGCAGATTCAAATGGATACCTGCTTCACTTTCAAACTCGTAACCAGAGAAGCGAATTCCATCCCGCTCGACACTGAAGGTATTTTCCACGCGAGTCGGCTGTGCAGAGAACGGCCAGTTGTGGAGTGACTTACGAATGGTTGGCCTCAGCCAAGCGTCTTGTTGCTGTCTGAAATCTTCCTTTGCTTTAGGAACCTGCGGTGTTTCGGCCTTCCCCACGAACGTCTCATGCACCTTCGTATTAACCTGATCCTCCGGCAACTTCACAAACACCTTCAGCTCCTCCGGCTTAAAGTATTTGGGTGCCCGCGTATCAATGGGCGAATCATCCCCCTTCAGATAATGGTTGAACCACCGAAACTCATGCGTGTTTAACTCCTGCGTATCCTTATGCGGCCCCGGGCTGATGTTCAGCGCCACATCCTCGCCGGTCCCCTTCTTCTCCTTGTCGAACAGCCGATAAATCCGCCGCACCTTGTCGAACGTCCGCACCACGCCGTCCAGCGGAAAAATCCTGTCGTTGTCGGTGTTGCTAATCAGGAGTGGCCGCGGCGCGACGAGCGCCGCCACCTGCGGATAATCCCAGCGATACGTGTTCACCATGAACATGCAGTCGCAGTGCCCCTCAACGCACCCATCGACGACATGATTTTGCAAATCGGTGATGCCGGCAGTTGGCACGGCGACTTTAATCCGCTCATCGATCGCCGCAATCCACCAGCTATACGCCCCGCCGCCGCTGCGGCCAGTCACGCCAAACCGCGTCTTATCAACCTCCGGTCGCGTCTCCAAATAATCCAGCGCCCGCACGCAGTTCCACGCCTCCACCCCCGCCGGCGTATAGCCGCGATTCAGCCACCACCACATCCCATACCGGTGCGTCCCGTGATGAATCCCCTCGATCTCGCCCAGTTGCAACGTATCGATCGTCAAACACGCATACCCGTTCCGCGCATACCACGCCCCATGATGCTGATACCCGGCCTTCGCCCCCATCGCCACGTCGTTCACCTTCACGACGCTATGCCCGCACACATACAAAATCGTCGGCAGCGGCTTCTCAATCTTTTTCGGCAAATACAAATTGCCGGTCACATACAGCCCCGGCCGCGACTGAAAATGGAGCTTCTCAACAACAAAATCCTCCTGCTCCAGCCGCCCCGTAATCACCGGCTTCAAATCCGTCTTCTCCGGCAACGGATCCAGCCCCAGCATCTCAAGCAACTGCCGCCTATACTCCCCCCGCTTCGCCTTCCAATCATCCAGCGTCTGAATATCCGCCAGACACGCCTCCTGAATCTTCTTCGTCTCCGCCGCAAAATACTCCGCCAACATCTTGTCGCCGCGACTCGTATCCACCTTTGCCACGGCATCTGCCTTGGCCTTAGCCTTCGCCGCCGGCTGCTGCGCCATCGCGGCACCGCAGAAGATCCATGCCAATAAACAGAAAACACCAATCGTGCGGTTCATAAACAACTCCACCAGCCGGAAGCAAACCTGCTCCCGGAGCATCGCCAGTGGACAGTCCACGCGAAGAAATCCAGGACTCGGTTTGTTCCCGGCTATTATTGTTCAGAGCCAATCTCGCTGCACGTAGGGTGGCTGTGCCCACCACCTCTACTCGAAACGTCAGCGAGTGATCACAGCCCCGGATCGCCACCTGCGGATTACCCTCTCAAGGAAATCATCGCATCGGCTCCCCTGGAGCGAGTACGGCCACAATCGGTCGATCTACAAATGCGGCGTATGCCATTAAACCCAGTGAAACCGCTCGCAACATGCCGAAACCAAAACCAATCACCGCTGAATTCAACCGCATTCTCACCATGGGGTCGCCGTGCAATACCAAACTCGATAATAGAAGTTGTAGCGGCCCCTGCAAGAAAAGTTGCGAAATCCCCAGCAGCAAATATAAACTTAAACCCGCCAAGAGAAACAATGCCGCTCGCCGCTGCTGTTCAAGCCGTAGCAACACCCATACGATCCCGCCGACGCACACAATCGTGGTTGGAATTTGCGATACCAATGCCGCCAACACGGCCCAGTGAGCACTTTCCATGGAGTTGCTCCGATAACAGGCATTCCCAAATCTGGGCTTTGCCTCAAGAGTTCCAATTGCGAGATGCAATGAGATTTAATTCGACTTTGAATCCCTCTGCGTCTCCGCGCCTTTGCGTCTCTGCGTTAAGACGAGAGATTCAGCACATCGGGCGGGCGCTATTTTTAATCTCCGCCGTGCGGATTACCAGAGCCTAATCCCCCGGCTCTTCCAAATACGTATATCCATTCAGCGCATCCTCATAAAACTTGAGGAACCGCCCCGCCTCCTGATGCCCCAGCCGGCCCTCGCGCACGGCCACTTCCACCGCCGTCTGCAACCGCGTAATCAAATCGCTCGGCTCAAACTCCACATAATCGAGCACCTCGCGCACGGTGTCGCCTTTGACCATCGCCTCAATAACCACTTCCCCCGTCGCCGACAAATCGACATGCACCGTGTTCGTGTCGCCAAACAAATTGTGCAAGTCGCCCAGAATCTCCTGATACGCCCCAATCAAAAACGCGGAGAGATAATACGGCTGTCCATCAAACTCATGCAGCCGCAGCGTCCGCTTCACATCCCGCCGGTCGATGAACTGGTCAATCTTGCCGTCGCTATCGCAGGTAATGTCGCTGAGCACGGCGTGGTGCGTCGGCTGCTCGTTCAGCCGGTGAATCGGCATCACGGGAAAGAGCTGCTTGATCGCCCAGCTATCGGGCATCGACTGAAACAGCGAGAAGTTGCAGAAGTACGTGTCGGACAGCAGCGTATCGAGCCCCTCTAGCTCCTCAGGCACAAAATCAAGCTGCTCCGCCAGCCGCTTAATCTTCTTGCAAATCGCCCAGAACAAATTCTCCGCCCTCGCTCGTTGCTCCAGCGACAAATAACCGCTCGAAAACAGCGTCATTGCCACGTCCATCGCCTGCTGCGCATCGTGCAGACTTTCGAGCACGTTGCGAGCCGTCACGCCCTTATGCGTATCGACCAGGTCAAACAACGGCTGCTCCGAATCGGGCGGGATGTCGAGCAGATTTTCTTCGCCATTCCCTTGGCCGGCCACGCCCAGCGTCCCAAATACCAGGCAAGCATGATAGGCCGCAATTGCCCGGCCGCTCTCGCTGATGATCGTCGGATGCGCTACCTGCGCTTCATCGCACACCGCCTGCACGTGATGCACCACGTCGGCCGCGTACTCATTCAGCGTGTAATTGACGCTCGATTCAAAGTTCGTCTGCGACCCGTCGTAATCGACCCCCAGGCCGCCGCCAATATCGAGATACTCCAGCCCCGCCCCGCGCTTCACCAGATCGGCATACGCCCGCCCGGCCTCGGTTACCGCCGTCTTCACATGCCGGATGTTCGTGATCTGGCTACCCAGGTGAAAGTGCAGCAGCTTGAAGCAATCAAGCATGTCGCGACTCTTCAGCTCCTCCACGGCGTGCAAAATCTCGCTCACCGTCAGGCCGAACTTGCTCCGCCACCCGCCGGACGACTGCCACCGTCCGCTACCCCGCGCCGCCAGCTTGATCCGCATCCCAATCTGCGGCCGCACACCGACCTTCTCGGCATACTTCAGCACGAGGGCCAGCTCCGTGTACTTCTCAACAACCGGAATCACCTTGCGGCCCATCTTCTGGGCCAGCATCGCCATCTCGATGAATTCCGCGTCCTTGAACCCATTGCAAATGATCGGCGTGTCCGCGTCCGTCATCGCCACCACCGCCAACAACTCCGGCTTACTACCCGCCTCCAGCCCAAAGCCGTAAACCTTGCCGTAATTAATCACCTGCTCGACGACATGCCGCTGCTGGTTCACCTTGATCGGATAAACACAGATGTACTTGCTCTTATAGTCGTGATCCTTAATCGCCTGGGCGAATGCATCATGGATTTCGCGCAGCCGATCCTTCAAGACGCCGTTGAAACGCAGCAAAATCGGCAAATCGAGCCCCCGCATTTGCAACCGCTCGATCAGCTCCTTCATATCGATCGCCAGCGCCGGATCCTTCGACGGATGCACCTGCATGTGCCCCTTCTCGTTGACGGAGAAATACCCCTTCCCCCACCGCGGCACCTCATACAACTCACTGGCATCCGTGATAGACCAGCGATCAACAGCATCTTTCAGCATTCTTCGATCTTCCTAAGAGTTATCGAACCAAAAATGAAGTTTCAAACGCACCGCGAGTGTTTCAAATGGAACGCGAGTTTTCGAACCCGAAGGGTTCACAGCCATTAGCCGGGGGGTGAGCGAAGCGACACCCCCGGACACATTCAACCACCCAATCGTTTCCAGCATCCCGGAGGGATGCCAGCCTTCTCGCCCACAACCCCAAACCTTGGCTCCCCTCTCCCCGGTACTCCGGGGAGAGGGGCTGGGGGTAAGGGGATAATACGGTCGAACTCTACCGGCACCTTACTGATTTATTCTCGTTCCGAGGGTCCACCCTCGGAACGCACTACCCCGAGGCTCCTGCCTCGCCTTCTCTGTCGTAACCCGTCGCCGCAGGCACCAGCGTTTCAACGAACTCGTAAAAACTCCCCATTATACGCGCTCCGCAACATTCACAAGCCTCTGGCGCGCTGCGACGCAAAATTTGGTAGTGGGTCAGGTTGAATTCCGCTTTTCTGGCTGAGGTTTCTTATCTCGGAATCGACGCCTATGCGACCACTGCTCAACGCAAGAGCGAACAAGCTCGGTATGAATTATCCCGTACCTGGCAGACATGTGTCCGCCGCCACCAACTAGAAATCCGGCCTTTGAGTACTCGCAACCAAGCGGAAACTCGATGCCGAGGACTTCCACATTCTGGATAAACGACATCGGATCGCCATCCAACGAATAGCGGTGTGTGTGCCATTCGTTCTTATACCAATCAAAGCCCGTATATTCGGACACAACCATCGCCCGAATCGAGAACTTTTCATCAATCGAGCGAACATGAAGGTATTGCGGCCGAGGGAAATGGTCTTGCGGCGGGGCCTCTGTAACCTGCCACTCCATGTCGCGGCGATGCATGCGAAACGGAATCCACACCGGCGCGCTCCGTTTACTCGGCTCTGGATGTGTCATTTCTCAGGCCCAGCTGGCCGCCAAGAAATAGCCCCGACCGTGTCGCGGGATCCACGATCACCTAATGATATCCAATCCATGCCCAAAGGGCCGACACACAAATCCCGTCCACCATCCTCCCTGCTCCCTTTCGTGTAATTCGTCTCTTTCGTGGTTCACTCCTCCTCTCTGCGTCTCCGCGCCTTTGCGTCTCTGCGTTAACCCCAAAAACGCCCAAACCACCAACCCGCTCACGCCAAACCAACGCCCCTTCCGTCCACCCAAGAAATTTCCCAAATTCTGGCCCCCAACCCAAGAATTCCCGCCCGCTTTTTCGCGCCAATTGCAATCTATATCTGGGAGGCTCGTTCCTCCACGTAGAAGGCACGCATCACGTGTCTTCACCATGCTCCCCCTGCGCGCACCAAACATGCCACACAGCTTCCACACTCACCCGACGCTCATAAACCCCTCACCAACCATTGATCTGAGTCTCACCAACCCCTCATCTACAACTCGACATGAGCGCTCTCCCAAGCCCCCGATTTCCACAACCCGCTTAGCCGCAATACCTTACAAAAACGGCCAAAGCTAGCGCTCATGTGAAATGAGCGCCAAATTCCTTCCTCGCCGATTTGGCGACCGACATCAACTTTGCTTATGATTCAATCTTGCCGCGATCTGGATTCGGCCCGCAAATCAAACCATGCCTAGTCTCTCACCAAATCCGCGTACACCCGTGTTCAACCGCGGCTCAGGTTTTCTCCTCGGGCGATCCCTCCTTGCTTACTTCGCTACCTTCTGTTCATTCCTCTCGCTATCTCCCGCCCAAGAAGAACCCGTCGCCGAAACCCCCGTCGCCAAAATCCCGATCGACACCACCCCAATCAACGAACCCCCGATCACCAAAACCGACCGCTCCCACTGGTCCTTCCAACCAATTACCCGCCCCAATCTGCCTTCCCTTCATCCTTCATCCTTCATCCTTCATAATTCCCTCGACCCGTTCATTCTCGCGAAGCTGCAAGAAAAAAACCTCGCTCCCCAACCCGAAGCCCCCCACCACACCCTCCTCCGCCGCCTCACCTTCGACCTCACCGGTCTCCCGCCCACTCCCGCCGAACTAGCCGCCTTCGAATCCGACAACTCGCCCGACGCCTACGAACGTCTCGCCGATCGCCTCCTAGCCTCCCCCGCCTTCGGTCAGCGCTACGGCCAATACTGGCTCGACCTCGCCCGCTTCGCCGAAACCGACGGCTACGAGCACGACAAAGTCCGTCCCCAAGCCTGGAAATACCGCGACTGGGTAATCGCCGCCCTCAACGCAGACCTCCCCTACAACGACTTCATCCGCCACCAACTAGCCGGCGACGAACAATCTTCCCCGAGTCCCTCGTCCGTCGCGACCATGTTCTGCCTCTCCGGCGGCGACATGCCCGACGTCAACGACCAAGCCGAACGCCGCCACAATTTGCTGAACGAAATGACGGCCACCGTCGGCTCCGTCTTCCTCGGCCTGCAACTCGGCTGCGCCCAATGCCACAACCACAAATACGACCCACTCAGCCAAGCCGACTTCTACCGCCTCCGCGCCGTCTTCGAACCCGCCGTCCCCATCCTCAAGCGCGACGCACCCTACAACATCCTCGTCAACCAAAAAGACCCGCAGCCGACGCGCCTCTGGATCCGCGGCGACCACAAACGCCCCGGCTTAGAACTCCCCCCCGCCTTCCCCCGCATCGCCACGATTCGGGAGGGCGAGGCTCCCGCCGAGCCTAAGCCGGCATCCGATTCCGCACTCGGCCGCTCCGCCCTCGCCGACTGGCTCATCAACCCCGAAAACCCCCTCACCGCCCGCGTCATCGCCAACCGCCTCTGGCAATTCCACTTCGGTCGCGGCATCAGCAACTCACCCAGCGACTTCGGCATCATGGGCGCTTCGCCAACTCACCCCGAACTCCTCGACCATCTCGCTACAGAACTCCGTGACCACTCCTGGACCCTAAAACGCCTCCACCGCCTCATCGTCACTTCAGCAACGTACCGCCAGAGTTCTGCAATTTCAAATCCCAAATCGATCGACCCAGACAACACTCTTTACTGGGCATTTCCCCGGCAGCGCCTCTCCGGCGAAGCCATCCGCGACGCCATGCTCGCCTCCGCCGGCTTGCTCAATTCCGAATGGCAAGGCCAAAGCGTCATGCCCCCCCTGCCCGACGAGCTGCTCTCAACGATTCTCAAGGGCCAGTGGAATACCAGCAAGCGCGAAGCCGACCACTACAAGCGCAGCATCTACGTCTTCGCCCGCCGCAACCTCCGCTATCCGATTTTCGAAGCCTTCGATCGCCCCGACGGCAACGCCAGTTGCGCCATCCGCAATCGTTCCACCACCGCCCCGCAATCGCTGCTCCTCTTCAACAGCGAGTTATCCCTCCTCGCCGCCCGCCACGTCGCGGGCCGCATTCTTCAAGACGAAGTTGCAGCGCAGAAAGCCGCCGATCAAATCGAGCGACTCTACTCGGTCGCTCTCGCACGCCGCCCAACCGCAGCAGAACAGAAATCCCTAGAAAAATTCCTCGTCGAACAAGCTCAACGCCTCGCCGCCGAAGGCCGCAATGAAAAAGAACTCGCCCTCCCCACTCCGCGGCCCAAATCCATCGATACCTACGCCGCCGCCGCCCTCGTCGATGCCAGCCTCGCCATCCTCAACTCCAGCGAGTTCCTGTACGTAGATTGATTGCCGCGTCGATCGACGCGGCTAGATCGCCGAAGACTCCTTCACCGCCACACTAACACCAATCACCTCGCGAGCCTTCCCCTCCGCCAACTCCTGACGCATCACCGCCATCTCCGGCGGCGCATCGATACCCAGGCGCACAACATTTCCGTTGATCTTCACGAGTGTGACAGTGATGTTGTCACCAAGCTGAATCCGTTCACCGACCTTGCGGGTGAGCACCAGCATGACAGCACTCCTTTGCGGCCGTACATCGTGATGGGCAGGCAAAAATACCGCCCTGACACCAATCGTTCTAACAAAGCTAGCACCTCCCTGCAATCACCGCGCAAAACCCTTGTCCTGGCTCGGCAAAACCCTTGCCCTCCGCGGAAAAACACCTATTCGACTCTAGTCGCGGAACGCCGCAACCAATTCCAAAATCAAAAATTATTTCAAGGTATTGTCCTAGTCAAATCGCGACATTTTTTGCAATCAAAATTGATTTCCATTCGCGACGTGGCTGAAGTATCGCGTGCGAAATAGACCCGCGCGGCACTGCGTTTGCCTTCGCTAGCTACGGCATTTGGTATTCGGGCGCGCCAGGCCGGGCGCGCCCCTCTGATTGCTTGGGGGCAATTGGGGTGAGAGAGGCGAACCGCACGCGCGAGTCAGCGCGGTCATGCGACTGCGCTGGCTCCGTGCGCATCGCTCGTTCCGTCATGAACGAGTTGCCGCGTTTGCTCTGCGCGCTGCAACCGCACTCCCCCCGCCTGCGCTCTGGCACGGAGACACATCGGTCGCTTGGCAACCCGCATTTTTTCCGCGAGCGACCGATCGGCCCGCACTTCATTCGTTCCTTACTCCCTGCCTCAGGAGCCCTGTCATGAGAACCCTTGTCATGAGCAAGCGCGGTTTCACCTTGGTCGAGCTATTGGTGGTCATCGCCATCATCGGCGTGCTGGTTGCTTTGCTGTTGCCCGCGGTCCAAGCCGCCCGCGAAGCCGCCCGGCGCATGCAGTGCGGCAATCACTTAAAACAACTCGGCCTCGCCCTGCAAAACTATCACGACACGTTTCAAAGCCTGCCCTTCGGCGGCCGGGCCCGCTATGTCAACGTCAACGCCAACACTCCCGCCGGGCAAAACTGGGGGCCGAGTTGGTTCGTCAGCATTCTGCCCTTTGCCGAACAGAAGCCGCTGTCGGATCTGCTCGAAGCGGCACAGCTCACTAATCCCAACCTGACCGACATGACTCAAAACGTCGGTCGCATGGGCTTTCACGCCAACAATCAAAAGATCGCTTGGATGCTCTGCCCCTCCAGCCCACTGCCACAAACCGAAATTCTGCGAGCCGGCAAAGCGCCCACGGTCGTCGTGCCATCCTATGTCGGCATCTCCGGATCAACCAACCACTATGCCAACCGCCTCGCCACCGAAATTCCCTTCATGGAAACGCGCCTGAAGCCCAAGCAAGGCATTCCGGCCAACGCCAATGCCAACGTCAACGGCGCGGCCACGCCTCCGGGCTCGCAGCAATCGTGGGGTGGCATGCTCTGTCCCAACGAGTGCTACGGCATGTCCGCCTGCATCGACGGAACTTCCAACACGATGCTGGTTTCTGAAAAGGCGGACTATTTCTATTCGCAGCACAAAGGCAACAACACGGGCTTCCGAATGCGCATCGATGGTAGCTTCACCAATGCGGGCACGGGCACACAGACTGGCGGCTGGTGGTGGCTCGGCACCAATGTGGGTTACACGTCCAGTCAGGGACCTGCGTCGGCGCAATGGTCACCCACGTTCAACATCACGACCATTCGCGCCTACACTTCGCCGGCCCCTGCCAACTCCGTCATCGGCTTCAACGGCAAGAACGTCAACTTCCTGCTCGGCAAAGCCAATAACGACACGACCGTGATCCAAGGCATCGGCCAGACCCAGCAAAACAACCCGCTGATCTCGGCCCATCCCAACGTCGTGCTTGCCGTCTATCTCGACGGTCACACCCAATCAATCACCAAGAACACGCCCGCCCCTATCGTCAAACGCGTTTCCACACGCGACGACGGTCAGCAAATCGGAGACTACTAACTCGCTTATTAGCGAATCAATCCGCCATAAGCGGAGATGTACGGCGTCCCTGCGCCGATCCATTCGTACCGGTTCAGACCATTGCCAGTCCAGCCGGTCGAATAGATACCCATCGTCGGAATCGGCGAGGTTTCCGGCCTGGAGTTCGAATAGCCATACCACTTCGCGGACGCGATGCGCGTCTGGCGCTGGCTGGCTTGATACTCGGCCTTCCGCCGCACGGCCTGGGCCGGATCATCGTGCCGCCGCTGCTCCTGGATATACAGCCACATCTCCGGTGTGATTTGAGGTGCCGACATGCTCGACGAATGCAGGCTCGCTAGCGCGGGAATCGTCGGCGTCGTCACGCGGTCGATCCGCGGAATCACCGGCTGCTGGGCGAACGCCAGGGAAGAACCGACCAACGTTAAAAGCAAGGCGGCAGATTGAATTTTCATGGCCTTCATCCAGCGAGGAGCAGTCTCTATCGGTGTTTCGTCCCGTTCGACGAGTTTTTGCACTCGATTGCCGCTGGGCCGCATAGCCGGGCTAAGACGTAGCGATACTTCCGATCCTGCGGCGAAGCGCGACCCAATAACTCGGCGGATGGGCCGAAATACCCCTTGGGCCGCTTCGCGATCCTGGCCTGAAACGATAGATTGATTCGGTTCCAGATTGGCCATTTAGGAGCGGCTGATCGGGAATTCTGGCGCGCCAGCGCTGGCGAACGGGCGGGTGCCGGCGCCGAAAACTTTGCAATTGAAAGCTCCGTGCTAGACACTTTAGGAGAATCTGATGAAGAAGTTCGTTTCTTTGGTTTTGGCTGCCGCTTTGAGCGCTTCGGTTCTAGGATGTGCGGGCGAGACGAAGCCCACGACAGTGACACCGCCGAAGGTCGAAACGCCGGCCGACGCTCCCAAGGCCGAGCCGACCCCCACGCCCGAAGGCGGCGCCACCCCGGCCCCCGAAGGCGAAAAGAAGTAGTTCGCCATCTGCGCGCCTCGTAGGGTGGGCTGTGCCCACCACCTGCATGAGCGCCGCGAACTACACAAATCTTTAAAGGCAGACATCTTATCTGCCCCACAAAATAAGGCAGGCAGCAATGCCTGCCTTATTTTTCGCGCGGAAAGTGCGGTGGCAGGACTGTAGAATAGGTTTGGCATCCGAAGCGACCAAGCCCACGTACCGAAGCCAATCTAATGCGATACGAAGGACACATCGCGGGTGGTGTTGTCGTGTTCGATAATGAGGCCGGACTGCCGGAAGGAACACGAGTCGTGGTCATGCCTGTCGTAAAAAATCAGACCCTGTCCATCAATCTTCCCGCATCGAAAACCCGACCACCGGGGGCACCGCCGGAAAGTCTGTTAAGAATGGCCGGCTCAATTCCTATGGCTGGCTGCGTCGAAATGGAACAAGCGATCAAAGAAGGTTGCAGATAACTGAATCACTCATCAAGGCATTGCCACTACTCCGCCTTGTACGTCAGAGACGCAATGTAGGGAATGAACGACGGCGGGATTTCGTCAAGCTTTGTATGGCAAACGATAGTGATTTCTCCTGGAAAGTCTGCAAGGTGAATTCGAAAGCGCGTGGTGTCAGGGTTTTCAAGAAACGCACGCTCTCTCCGCTCTATTGCGACCTGAATAGTTCTTCCGTCGGATAGTTGAAATTCCGTCGTTTGTTGAACGAGCGGCAACGGTCGATGACTCTTGACAGAGAAAAACGAGCCATACCTACGTCTGCCAACAAATTCTCGCGACCACATCTGAATTTCGTCGTCGTCAGGAAGGTCAGTGAAACTCGCATTCCAACCCTTTGGACATATCACCGAATAGCCCTTTCGTAATGCGATTCGTTTGGCTTCGCTGGGCGTCGGATCAGGCAAATCGCTCGGCGAGAAGTACCGAGCTTCCCCGTCCCTCAGAAGCAGGGCGACTAGCAGGATGATACCGAGTGTGCCAAACAGACCTCCGATCAGATAACTTCGCAAAGGTTTAGTCATCATCCTTGCTCATCTGGATGGCTCGCGCTGGATTTTCCTTATTACCTCCGCGTGCCCCGCGCCTCCGCGTGAGACCTTCTAAGTAGCCTTCTTCGGCCGCGGAATCTTTGTCCCGCCTTTGTGCCGCCGACCACGTTTTCCGGTGGGCTTATACGAATCCACTTCGACCTCGGAAACCTTCTCACCCACGCTGTCGCGAAACTGCGTGATGCGGTCACGTAAAGCAGCCGCCCTCTCGAAATCCAGATCCTTCGCGGCGGTAAACATCTCCGCTTCCAACTCGTTGATGAACTCCTCGGTGATATACGTTGCTTCATCGGCTCGGCCGACAGCCGCGTTCGCCTGCCGATGCGCCTGCACCGCTTCTTCAATCCCCGCCCGAATGTTCTTCTTAATCGTCTCCGGCGTGATGCCGTGGTCGGTGTTGTATTTTTCTTGAATCGCGCGGCGACGCGTCGTTTCATCCATCGCGTTCCGCATCGAGTCAGTCACTCGGTCGGCATACAAAATCACCTTCGCGTTCACATTGCGAGCCGCCCGGCCAATCGTCTGAATCAGTGACGTTTCGCTACGCAGGAAACCTTCCTTGTCCGCGTCGAGAATCGCCACGAGCGACACTTCCGGCAAATCCAAGCCTTCGCGCAGTAGATTCACGCCCACGAGGCATTCAAAATGCCCCAGCCGCAAGTCGCGCAATAGCTCCACCCGCTCGAAGGCATCCAGCTCGCTATGCAGCCACTTGCACAAAACGCCCTGCTCGACCAGATAAGCCGATAAATCTTCCGCCAGCCGCTTCGTCAGCGCCGTCACCAGCACTCGCTCTTTCACCGCCGCCCGCGCCCGAATTTCTTCGAGCAAATGCGGCACCTGCCCGCGCGCCGGCGAAACTTCGATCACCGGATCGAGCAGCCCCGTCGGCCGAATGATCTGCTCAACGACTTCCCCCTGCGTCTGCGTGAGTTCATATTCGCCCGGCGTCGCGCTAACAAACACCACCTGGTTGATCTTCTTCTCCCACTCGTCGAACTTCATCGGCCGGTTGTCCATCGCGCTCGGCAGCCGAAAGCCGTGCTCGACCAAGATTTCCTTCCGCGCCCGGTCGCCGTTGTACATCGCCCGTATCTGCGGAATGGAAACGTGTGACTCATCCACCACCATCAAAAAGTCTTTGGGAAAGAACTCGTGCAGCGAATCGGGCGTCGAACCCGGTGCTCGGCCCGATAGCGGCCGGCTGTAGTTCTCAATCCCCGGGCAATGCCCCGTCTCCATCAGCATTTCAATGTCAAACCGCGTCCGCGCGCTCAGCCGCTGCGCCTCCAGCAGCTTCCCCGCCTCGCGCAGTTGCTTCAGCCGGTCGTCCAGTTCCTGCCGAATCGTATCGATCGCCTTCCCAATTCGCTCCTCCGGCATCACGAAGTGTTTTGCCGGATAAATGAACAGCTGCTCCTCGTTCGACAGCGTCTCGCCACTCACCGGGTTGATGATCGTCAGCTTCTCGATATCGTCTCCCCACAGCTCCAGCCGAAACGCATATTCCTCGTACGACGGCCACACTTCGACACAATCGCCCCGCACGCGAAACTTCCCCCGCTCGAACGACACGTCGTTGCGATCATATTGAATGTTCACAAGCTGCAACAGCATCTTGTCGCGGTCGATCTGCTCGCCGACGCGCAGCGGCACCATCATCGACTGATAATCGGCCGGCGAACCCAGGCCGTAAATGCACGAAACGCTCGCCACGATAATCACATCCCGCCGGCTCACCAGCGAACTCGTCGCCGCCAGCCGCAACCGGTCGATCTCCTCGTTGATCGACGCATCCTTCTCGATGTAAATATCCCGCTGCGGAATGTATGCTTCCGGCTGATAGTAGTCGTAGTAGCTGACGAAATAATGCACCGCATTCCGCGGAAAAAACTCCTTGAACTCGCCGTAAAGCTGGGCCGCCAGCGTCTTATTGTGCGAAATCACCAGCGTCGGCCGGTCGAAATGAGCAATCACGTTCGCCATCGTGAACGTCTTGCCCGACCCCGTCACCCCCAGCAAACACTGCGATCGCTTGCCAGCCTTGATCCCCCGGACCAAAGCCTCAATCGCCCGCGGCTGATCACCGGCAGGAGGAAACGGACTATGTAGTTGAAAGCCCACAAAAAGATTTTACGCATTCGGTCAATTGGCGGGCAGGGTGGGCATTAGTCGAGTTCGATGTACTGAAATCGTTGCCCATCGTCAAATGGAGCGTCGTACCCTGTGGATCGCACTAAGCGAGCGATTAGTTTGAAAATCTTGTTTCGTTGATCAGTCTCCGAAGGCAGTTCGAGCACAAGACGGCCCGTATTCTCTTGACCATTGTCGTATGAGGTTATTTCACATGCATACATTTTCGAGCAACCGGCGGTTTTGAATTGATTGATCAAGCGCTTACTGGATTTCCAATCGCGCTCACCAATAGTGTGAAGTCTGTTGTCTATCCAACTAGCTGCGTCATCCGATCGACCCTTTGCTAAGATCATTTCGCAGAACTCATGACATCTTCGTGCCTCGTCAGGATTGGCCTGGCGAGTTTTTTCCGCTGCACGACGCTCCTTCTTTTCCTTGGCAACCGCCTGCAGCAACCTGACACTCCATTTGCCGAGTTCGATGTCAGCCGAGGGCATGTCCGAATATGCGGATCGTGCCTTCTCGTATGTACGACGGCTGACCAGTCGTCCCTTTGCAAAATACGTTTCGTTTACCCTGACCCCCGATTCATATCTGCATTGAAAACCGATCGCGAGTGCGCCATAGCTGTGTAACTCCTCGATAAGTGCACCGTCATCAGCGAACTTTTTGACTACGCTCTTTCCAGTCGGTAATTGCTCAAACGATTGATTCATCGGCAGGGTTATGTTGGGGGTTCCCATGCATTGCCGCGATTGTCCTATCGGCCACCTGTAGGGCCATTCATGGTGGGCTAACGCGCCGATCAACGCACCTACAGCCGCGCGAGCGGCGACATTTTGTAGCCGTAGGCGTGAGCCTACGGAACACGTCCCCCAACAACACATTTAAGCCCCGAATGGGGGGACACGAGATTCGACGACGAATTCGCCCTCTACGCCGACTGCTTACGAATCGTTACGTCACGAGGCTCCCGCTTCGGCAGCCGAATATATTTGCGACCCGACTCGCGCTGCTGCCGCATCAGGTCGGCAACGATCTTCGTCATATCGTTACCAAATCGCGCGGCCAATTCGTTCCGAATCGCCCGAATTTCCTCAGTCGGAGATTTCATTGTCTTCCTCCGCGGCAAGTACTTCATCGCGCGCCGATGCTCCGCCAGATCTCATCGAGAGTTCGACCACCCGGCTCTCGTCGCGAAACTTCCAGCTCCTCACGACTCGCCGGGCAACCGTCCGACGCCGACGGGAACCCCTCAGGCAACGGCTCCAACGATTGGTCCAGCTCCCGCGACAAATAACGATACAGTTGCTCCTTCTCTTCCCTCGGCAATAATTGAATCGTCGGAAGGAGATCGGCAACAGACGTGACAGCCTCGTTTTTAGCAATTCTACCGTGAACTCGACCGAATCTCCAATCGCCTTTGGGTATCGCTGATCCGGCGAAAAAGGGCCATTCAGGGCGGGTTACGAAACTACTCACACGCTAGCCCACACTATACCTGAACATAGGTACAAAATTTGCAGTCTAATTCCGGTTGCGAAACACCCTGCCATTCCGGCAACCTCACCGTGGGGCGGGCCTCTGGCCGGCCCATCAATGTTTTCGGCAGGCACCCCTGGCCCACCCTGTTATGCATCGCCATCTACCGCCCATGCATAACCACCCTGAATTCAGCCCCATCCCCCTGAATTTTTCACGCCGCCCGTCAATTGCCTTCACCATCGCAACTCCCCACCCAGCAACGATTTACTATCCAATTCGCTTCACATCCCAACCACCGAAAACCCGCATATATTAAGCCCCCGAAAAAAAATCTCCACGCGTGCATAAACGACTTCTGCCTTCACAGACTACCAGGCCGTTTACCCATTTTCCGTTCCACCCTATCCTGAAGTCATGCACTATCGCCACGTCTGCATCGAATCCCTCGGCTACACGATTCCCGACGAAGTCATCTCCAGCGACGACATCGAACGCCGCCTCGCGCCCCTATATCAACGGCTGCGGCTCCCCGAAGGCCGCCTAGAGCTGATGAGCGGCATCCGCGAACGGCGCCTCTGGCCATGCGGTACGAAGCCCGGCGACAAGAGCATCGAGAGCGGACGAAAAGCGATCGAATCCGCCGGCATCGACCGCCAACAAATCGGCTGCCTGATTCACGGCTCTGTCTGTCGCGATCAACTCGAACCCGCCACCGCCTGCCGCGTCCACCACGCCCTCGGCCTGCCCGAAAATTGCCTCGTCTATGATGTGTCAAACGCCTGTCTCGGTCTATTGAACGGCATTTTGCAGGTCGCGAATCTGATTGAGCTGGGTCAGATTCAGGCGGGACTGGTCGTCGGGACCGAAGACAGCCGCTCGCTCCTCGAAAGCACAATCGACGAACTAAATCGCGATCATTTGCTCACGCGCGACAGCGTGAAACCCGCCTTCGCCTCACTCACGATTGGATCCGCCAGCGCCGCTGTGCTGATGACTCATGAGAGCATCAGCCGCACGAAAAATCATCTCACCGCTGCCGCCGCCCGCGCCCACACCGCGCATCACGAACTCTGCGCCGGCGGCCACGCCGGCTCGACGGACGGCCAATCGCAAATCCTGATGCAGACCGATTCCGAGCAACTCCTGGCCGAAGGGCTAGCCGCTGGCATCGAAACGTTCAGCAATTTTCTAGCTGCCAGCCAGTGGGATCGTAGCCAAATTCACAAGTCAATTTGCCACCAGGTCGGCGGCACGCACCGCCGCATGATGCTCGAATCGCTCGGCCTCACCACCGACCGCGACTACGCCACCTTCCCTTGGCTGGGCAATACTGGCTCAGTCGCCTTACCGATCACGCTGGCCCTCGCCGTCGAAAACGGCTTCATGGGCGACCAGCAGCACGTCGCCCTCCTCGGCATCGGCAGTGGCATCAACTGCATCATGCTCGCCGTCGATTGGCAGCGGTCGCTTCAGCCGTGCAGTAAGGTCGAATCGCGGCCGCACTTTGAGCTGCAAGCCGCGCGTGCCGCTACGATTTAGACGGCCGCAGCGTGCTGAAATCCAAATCAATTGTGTGCGTGTGCTTGGGATTCGTGTTGTGCTCTTTCAAGAGCGGCGAGTAGCAATCCACGTAAATCTTGTTCTCCGCCGGCACGAACTTCATCGTTCGTAACCAGCCGAGGCCGCCTTTGTCCAGATTCTGATAGTCGGTCAGGATCTCGATCACCTGTCCGCCCGCATCGTTTTTGCTGACGAGCAGATTCACGCCCCCCACATGTCCGCAAGCCACCATGAAAACGTTCGGCTGCTTGCTAACCAACTTCTCCCACATCTGTTGGCCACTATTGGCGCTTGAATCGACCTTGGCTTGGCCGGTGGTTCGGCCCTGCAGATTGAGATAGCTGTGCGTCGCCACAATCACATTGTGCGACGGATACTTTTGACAAACTTCGGCCGCCCACACTAACGCTTCATCACGAGGAGCAAACTCCAAACTCAGCACCAAAAAATCACGCCCAGCCGCACGGAACGTGCAGTAGTTGTTGTCGTTCGTCTCCCCCATGTGCCCGCCATACCAAGACTCTTTTTCAAACCGCTGCGGACCAAAGTATTTGTTGAACAGCGTGCTATCACGGGTGATGACTTTGTCTTTGACGACCAAATCGTGATTCCCCGGCACCGAGCTATACGGCACGATGCCATCCAAAATCCAAGCCGACATGTGGGCCCGCACCCATTCCTCCTCGACATGCGCGTTCTGCACAATGTCGCCCAGGCACACCACAAACTTGATGTTGTCCTCCTTCGTTCGCTCGCGAATCCACATCGTTTGCGAGACGAATGTCTCCGGATACTTCTCGCTGTAAAACTGAGTGTCCGGCAGCAGCACCACCGAGAAGACTTCATTGCTATCCGCGGGCTTCGCTTCCTGCGAGTAGCAAGGTGTCAAACTCGCCAACGAAACAAGCATCACCAACAAACGGATGACGTACCGACGATCGACAGTCTTCATTTCTGACCTTTGAACAATTGAAATGTGTTTCGTGCTTCGGTTTTAGTGCTGCATGCGTTACGTTTCCGCCCGCATCGCCTTCTGCACAATGTCCGCATCAAAATAATTGATGCTCATCCCCGCATCCACCACGAGCGACTGGGCATTGATTCCGCTGGAACGCGGACTCAAGAGAAACGCGGCGACATTTGCCGCCTCTTGCGTCTGCACGGCCGCTTTACGGGGAATGATCTGCTCGGCGTAAAGATACGAATCGACATAGCCGGGAATGCCGGCCGACGCACTGGTCTTTAAGAGACCGGGTGCCACCGCATTGAAACGAACTTGAGAGAAGCGACTGAAGCTCTTGGTCAAAAACGCCAGCGACGAATCGAGCGCCGCTTTGATCGGGGCCATATAGCCGTAGTTTTCGCTCGCCATCCGCGTCGTCGAGATCGAAACCGTCACCACGGAAGCATCTGTCTCCAGCAGCTCTTTGAGCGTGTTACAGACGGCGATCAGCGAGTAGCACGAAATGTCCATCGCCCGCAGGAATGCTCGTTTCGGCGTCTCATGAAACGGTTTCATGCCCCCCTCGTATTCGGCGAACGCAATCGAATGTAGCAAGCCGGCGAACTTGTGGCCCCGATTGGCAAGCTCGTCCCGTAACCGACCAATCTGTTCTTCATGTTCCACATCGCAAACATGGACTTCGGCATGGCCAAGCAGCTTCGCCACGCTCTGCCGCCGCTCCTCGCTGCGCACGACATAGATCACCGCCGCCCCCGCCTCTTCCAGGGTTTTGCCAACGTGATACGCCACGCTTTTCTTGTTCGCGACGCCAAAAACCAGCAGCTTTTTGCCGGCAAGTCCGAGAAAATCAGCCATTCCATCAACCAAACGTGAGTCGCCATGAAGCGGGTGTTACAATCCCAGTCGCCATGAATACTACCATCTTCGTTCCGTGGCTTCGAGTTCTCGCGCTGGTCGCACTGTGCATCAATCTTGAGGGCGTCAATCTTTGCAACGGACAAACGGAGGTCGCCCACCGGCCGCCGTGGGTTGGCTCGCGGATTGTTGGCTCGCCTGAGCCGCCGCGGCCATATCTGACCGAGCGGATTTTCCAATCGCTCACGTTCAATCAGCCCGTCGAGCTCGTCCCGATTCCAGGCTCCAATCGTTTGCTGATCCTTGAAGTCAACGGCAAGATTTACACGTTTGAAAATCGCACCGAAGCCACTGAAGTCTCTCGCGATCTGTTCGGCGACATCAAAGAACGCGACCCGGCGTTCACCAAGCTCTACGGCTTTGCATTTCACCCGCGCTTCGCCGAAAACCACTTTTGCTACATCTCCTATGTCACGCAAAATGACACGTCCGACGGTTCGCGAGTTTCGCGCTTCAAGGTTACCGCCACCGACCCACCGCGACTGATTCCTGAGAGCGAAGAAATCGTTATTCGATGGTATGGCGGTGGCCATAATGGCGCGCATCTGCAATTTGGTCCCGAAGGCTACCTCTATATCTCCACTGGCGATGGCGGAAATTCGTTTCCGCCGGACGGACGCAACTCCGGGCAATCCATCGACGATTTGGAAGCCGCGATTTTGCGGATCGATATTGACCAGCGCCAAAGAGGTCAGCCGTATCTGATTCCGGCTGACAATCCGTTCGCCGCTTTGCCCAATGCCCGCGGCGAAGTGTGGGCGTATGGTCTTCGCAACCCCTGGAAGATGTCGTTTGATCCGGCTGACGGCTCGCTGTGGGTCGGCGATGTGGGTTGGGAAATGTGGGAGATGGTTTATCGAATCGAGCGCGGAGGCAATTACGGCTGGAGCGTTGTCGAAGGGCCGCAGCCGGTGCATCAAGAGCGGCCGACCGGGCCGTCGCCGATTCTGCCGCCGACTGTTGCACATAATCATATTGAGGCACGCTCGATAACCGGCGGCTATTTCTCGCAAACAACTCGATTGCCGGGGCTGCGCGGGGCATGGGTCTATGGCGACTACGTCACGGGCAAGATTTGGGGTCTCAAGCACGAGGGCAGTCAGGTCACGTGGCGCGAGGAGCTGGTTGATACGCAATTGCAGATGTCGACTTTCGGTCTTGATCAACATGGCGAGGTGCTGATTGTCGATTATCCGAGCGGGACGCTGCATCGGCTGATTCCCAATCCGCGTCGCGGTGCGAACGACGATTTTCCCCGCAAGCTGAGCGAGACCGGACTGTTTTTGAACACGGCGGCGCATCAGCCAGCGGCGGGCGTTGTTCCCTATAGCATCAACGCCGAACCGTGGGCTGACGGTGCGCTCGCCGAGCGGTTTGTCGCCTTGCCTGGCGATAGCAAACTCGGCGTGTTCACCAAGTCCGACGCGCAGCGTGGATTTATTGCTGGGGAGTGGCAGTTTCCTGATGGTGGCGTGTTGGTGAAGACCGTTTCGATGGAGCTTGAGCCGGGCAATGCCGCTTCGCGCCGACGGTTGGAAACGCAAGTGCTGCATTACGACGTCGATGCGTGGAAGGCTTACAACTATCTGTGGAATGACGAGCAGACCGATGCCGTGCTCGCCGACGACGTTGGTAGTGATCGCGCCTTGTTCATTCGTGATTCCACTGCGCCGAACAACCAGCGCCGGCAAACCTGGCACCACGCCAGCCGCACTGAGTGCATGTTGTGCCATACCTCGCGCGTCGGCAGCGTTCTCGGCTTCCGCCCCAATCAGATCGACAGCCAACTCGCGTCGTTTCAGCAATTCGGCATCTTCGCCCAACCACCGACCACTAAGATCGCTCGGATTCCTAATCCCCACGACGAATCCGCGCCGCTTGAATCCCGCGCCCGCTCCTACCTACACATCAACTGCGGCCACTGCCACACCCGTGGCGGAGGCGGCTCGTCCTTCTTTGACGTCCAGTTTCAGCACACACTGGCCAAGACCAGCCTCATCGTTTCTCGACCCACTCAAGGTACCTTCGGCATCCTCGGCGCGGAAATCATTGCTCCCGGCGATCCGTATCGCTCCGTTCTCTATTACCGCATGAGCAAACTGGGCCACGGGCGGATGCCGCAGTTCGGCTCCGCAATCGTCGATGAGCGCGGCACAAAGCTGATCCGCAATTGGATTAACTCATTGAAGCCAGCGGAAGACAATTCCGACTCAAACAAATTCGCAACGCTACGCTCGCAACAATCAGCCGACTTGAAAACTGCTTTCGATACCGGCGAACCAACGGCCACGGCCATCACGCGCTGGCTCGCATCACCCAGCACGGCCCTGATGCTCGTCGATTCCGTAGTCGATCGAAAAACACCTCCCGAGCCGACGCTCCTCGCAGCCACATACGCCCATTCTGACCCCGCCATCCGCGATCTTTTCGAGCGGTTCATCCCCGAAGAAAAACGTGTTCAGCGTCTGGGCGGGGCGATCAAGTCCACTGACCTTCTCGCTTTGAAAGGCGATGCGACACGGGGACGGGCCCTGTTCCTCGAAACGGCTGGGGTGCAATGCAAAAACTGTCATAAGGTTGGTGAGCAAGGTCAAGCGCTCGGACCCGATCTCACGCAGATCGGGAAGAAGCTTGATAAAGCGAAGCTGCTGGAAAACATTTTGGAGCCCTCCAAGACGATTGATCCGCAATTTGTTTCGCACCTCGTGGAAACTACTACTGGTGAAGTTCATACGGGATTGCTTGTTCGTAACAGCGATGCTGAGCTTGTGCTGAAGAAGGCCGATGGTAAGGAAGTTGCGATTCCGGCGGCGGAGATCGAACGCTCCTCGCCGCAGCAAAAGTCCCTCATGCCGGATTTGTTATTGCGTGATTTGTCGCCGCAACAGGCGGCGGATTTGTTGGAGTTTTTGGTGGGACTGAAGTAAGGTCGATCGTGGCGCTGAGGTCCCGTCCGGCGGACGGGACCTACTTTTTGAACGCTTCATCGATGAATTCGAGGACTTCGCCGCCCCATTGTTCGATGCCCAAACTCCAGGTGGCGAATGCGCCGTGGCCGTGTTGGTTGGTGTGGCCGAAGGCTGGATAGACCGAGCTGTGGCTGGTGTCTCCCTTCTCCTTCAGGAGCGGTGCAAGCAAGTCGCTGGGGCCGGTGCTGTAATCGTTTTTCGCCTGGAGTAGTAGCATCGGCGTTTTGCAGTTTTTGGCGGCTTGCTCCATCCGCTCGCGGACTGCCGGGTTGGCAAATGACATGGCTCCGGGAGCGAACGGCACAAACGCTTTGACGCCGAGGCCCTTTTCGGCGGTGATCAGCGTTTGGATTCCCCCGTAGGAAACGCCCGTCACGACGATTCGCTCGCGATCGACGAACGGCTGGTCTTTGAGCCAGGTTAGCGCGGCTACCACGTCGGCGTTGTAAATGTCGTGTTGCTTCACCTGCTCGCGGCGGGATACATCCGCGTCTTTTTCCTTCTCGCGAATCTCGGTTTGCACATCGACGATGTAGGGGCCGTCCGTGTTGCCGTGACCGTGCCGAATCGGCGCGAAGAAGACAAAGCCGTGCTGGGTATAAAACCGAGCCAGTTCCGGCTGGGCCCGGGGTTCTTTCTCGCTGCCGTGATTCCACATGACGGCAGGGAACGGTCCTTGGCCCTCGGGCTTGTAGAGATAGCCCGGCAGTTTGTACTGGCCCGATTGATAGTACACGGTTTCGGCCGTCTGCCGATATTCGGTCATGGCTGGCGTTAGCGTGCGTTGCCCCTGTTGGGCAGCCAATTGTTCCTTCTCTAACTTGGCCTGCTCGGCGGAGATGGTGTCGAGCTGGAGGGGTTGCTCCGCCAGGCAGGAAACGCAGAGTGCAAAGAAGATCGTTGTCGCTGTCTTGGTCATGAGTAGCTCCCGGTCGAACTTAGTCGGTATTGTTGCTGTCCGGCGTCATGAAAGTAAGGGCTGCGGCCCGCTCGGTAGGCGTCAGGTTTTTGGTGGAGATGTCGCGCTCATTTTACATGAGCGCGTGATGGCAAGTTTTTTACAAATGGTTGAGCAGCAAGTGGTTGCGAAAATTGTTTTATGCGGCGAGCGCTCATGTGATGAGGGAAATGAGGAGTTGGTGAGCGGTATGTGAGGTTTCAAGTTGGCGTGGGAGCAATCAGGACATAGGTGGCGCGCAGCGAGGGCGGTTGCTCACGCGGGGGTGAGGACGAAGCGTGCGCCCCATATACCTATTGCAATCGGCGCGAAAAAGCGGGCCAAGAAAATGGCGATTTGGGACGGAATTTCGGAAATTTTTTGGGGAGGCGGGGTCGGGAGGCCGTTGCCTAACACGAGATCGTCGGTAACGCACGTTCTCCATCTCTGCCGGCACTCTCCCCAACAGCCGAGTTTGACACGACCTTCGCAAACCCTACACTAAAACCGCCTCTCCATCGCTCGTTTTGCGGAGTGTTCTGATGCGCCATTCATGCACGGTTCTGGTTGCGATATTCTCCTTCAGCCTGACGTTGTCGGCTCTGGCCGCCGATCCGCCCGGCTTCAAAACCCTGGAAATCGGCGATGCCGCGCCCGACTTCAAGCTGCCGGGCGTTGATGGCAAAGACTATTCACTGGCCGACTTCGCCAAAAGCAAGCTGCTCGCCGTCCTCTTCACCTGCAATCACTGCCCCACGGCCCAAGCTTACGAAGACCGCATCCTTCAGCTTCATGCGGACTACAAAAACAAAGGCGTTGCGCTCGTCGCCATTTCGCCCAACGACGCCCGCGCCGTGCGACTCGACGAGTTGGGTTACACCGAATACGGTGATTCGCTCGACGACATGAAAAAGCGGGCGAAGGATCGCAACTTCGAATTTCCTTATCTATACGACGGCGACACCCAAAAAACCTCCCTGGCCTACGGCGTGCTCGCCACGCCCAAGATCTATCTGTTCGATCAAGACCGCAAGCTGCGCTACGTCGGTCGCATCGACGATTCGGATGTAAAGACCGTTACCAGCCACGAGGCTCGCAATGCCATCGATGCTCTCCTCGCAGGCAAGCCTGTCCCCGTTGAAACAACACGTACTTTCGGCTGCTCCACCAAATGGTCTGACAAGCGGGCCGAAGCCGTGAAGTGGCTGGAACGAGCGGATGCGGAACCCGTGAGCCTCAAGCCCATCGACGAAACCGACTTAGCTCGCCTCGCGAAAAACGAAACCGACAAGCTGCTGGTGGTGAATCTGTGGGCCACGTGGTGCGGTCCTTGCGTCGCCGAAATGCCTGAGTTCGTCACGATGAATCGGATGTATCGCAAGCGTAACTTTCAGATGATCACGATTAGCCTTGATCAGCCGGAGCAGAATGAGGCCGCGCTCAAGTTGCTCAAGGAAAACCATGCTTCGACGACGAACTACATCTCCACAATCGCCAGCACCGACAAGTTCGCTGAGGCCCTCGATAAAGAATGGCGCGGGCCGCTGCCGCACACGATCCTCATCGCCCCTGGCGGAAAAATCATCTATCGCCACACGAACGCAATTGATCCTATCGAAGTTCGCAAGGCGATTGTGGATTTTATGGGGCGGACTTATGCGAATCGGGCGCCTTAATGGTTACCCGGCATCCGGGTAAACGTCCCAGCAAGCAATTTTGAACAGGAGGCAACAGAGAGAACAGAGAAGTAAAGCGTGACATTCATCCTCCGTTCTCTCTGTTAGCTCCTGCTCATTAGCATCGACTTTCATCGACCAACGGTCAAATTTCTTGTCGGACTAGCAGTTTGCGAGGTTAGGAAAAGCACAATGAGATTCTTGATTTTCCTGTTCGCCCAATTGGCCGTTTCCATTCTTTGCTGTTCTGGCGATGCGGCCGAACCGAGCGGGCTCTCGATCTCCTGGGAAAAGAATTATCTCACCGTTCATGGCAACTTTCCGGGCAGCGAAATTAAAACCCACTATCTCGAAGCCTATTGCCGTCCCGGCTCCACCGATCGCGACTGGAAAGAAACAGTCATCCCGCACACGGCCGAACTCCTCGAAGCCACGAGCGACGGCAAGCTCATTAAACTCCGCGACAAGCTGGCTGATGGCGTCATCGTCGAGCACACGATCACTGCCAAAGCCGACGAAATCGAGTTTCGGCTGACGGCTCACAACCCGACTGATAAAGCGTCTGAAGCGCACTGGGCCCAGCCTTGCACACGGGTCGATCAATTCACCGGCACGACCAAAACCGACGCCCGCGAGCTGGTCCCGCTCTATGCCCGCAAGTGCTTTCTCTTCCTCGACGGCCAATTAACGCGCCTTCCCACCACCCCTTGGGCCGACAAAGCCCGCTACATCCCGGGCCAAGTCTATGCCGCCCCCGGCGTGGATAAGAACGACGTCAATCCCCGCCCGCTCAGCTCACTCACGCCATCCAACGGCCTTTGCGGCTGCTTCTCCAGTGATGAAAAGCAAATCATGGCGATTGCCTGGCAGCCCTACCAAGAAATTTTTCAAGGCGTCATCGCCTGCATCCACAGCGACTTCCGCATCGGCGGCCTCGCTCCCGGCGAAACCAAGCAAATCCACGGCAAGCTCTACATCGTGCCGGCCGACGTTCCCGCTCTGCTTGAGCGCTACCGGCGAGACTTCCCGGAACAATCGGGCAAATAACTCGTCACCGGCACGCACCAACTCGTAGAGTAAGCGGGGGAAGCGAGTATCTGCCTCGAACTCGGCTCCATTACGCCGGCTGCACGGACCATCCAATCGATACTCTTGGCATAACGAACGCCCCGGTTTGGTCAGCGGCATCGACCGGCTCATCGACGCATTTGCCAACGTCTGTCACAATACACCCACGGCCCCTCCTGCACGAATCCACACGACGATTCCGTGACGCGGGCCCGGCTCCTATCTCTCTCCGCACGAAAACATGCCCAAACCAGTCCTGCAATCGCTGATCCTGGCCGACCACGTCTATGAGGACAAGCTCACCGGCAAACGCATCATCGCCGGCGTCTTCAATCGCATTATTCGCGGCGTTCGCGTGGTCAAGCAAATGGGACCGCCGCTACCGCCCCCGCCGGCTCTGCCCGCCGCGCCCCAATATCTCCCGCCCCCCGTGCAGCCCGCTGCGCCGCCGGCCCAATCGCCCGAAGATTTTTCCGCACCTCCGCAATACGCCTCTCCCAATATGCCCGCTGCCGCTCCGCCGGCCGCGCCCGCAGCACCTTCACCGATGCCAGCATCGCCGCCACCGGCTGCGGCCGAACCTGCTTACCCTGCCGCCAATCCACCAGCCGCACCCGTTGCGCAACCAGCTCCCGCCGCGCAACCCGCTTATCGTCATCCCGAACTGCCGCCCTTGGATCCGGTTCCCGCCCCCGCCGCCCATTCACCACCACCGCATCAGCCACCCGCGCACAATCCACCGCCTCCCTTTCAGCCCGGCCAACTCCAACCCGGACAGCGGCTGCTGGAAATTCCTCCGACCGGTTTGCAATCCGGGTCGCCGTTCGCCTACCTCAGCCTGACCGAAGTTCGCGGCGCGATGGGCTTTGTCCTCCAGCTCGTGAGCCTGGAAGACGACACGCAGCTGTTCCGTTCCGATCTGCGCGTCGAGTGCCACAACCCGCTCATCACGGTTGAAATGACGGTGCCCTTGCCGCCTATCTCGCCGCCCCAAGCTGGCATCTACGCCCTCGAGCTTCTCTGGAACAGCGAAATCCTCGGCTCGCTCCGCATCATCGTTGAAGATGCCCCCACCGGCTGAAGAACTTGCTTAACTAACCCGTTGACACGGGCGCTGGTTTGTCAGCTACCGCACAGTCGGCCCACGCGCGCCCGCCGTAACTCCCGGCTGCTTGCGCTTCAGATCAAAATACCCGCTGTACCGGTTGCCGCCAAAGCTCCCCTTGAAGCGCTCTCCGTCTTCCGTGCCCATGTCGCCGCTCCACGTGTAATCCGCGCCGTCGATCGTCGCCTTCCCTGTCAGCTTGTCGGGTTTTCCCGAGAACTGCACCGTGTAGTCGAACGGCACCCCCTGCCACACGCCATAAAACCGGCCGGTCCATTTCTCTTCACCCAGGTTCTTCACCGCGCACGTCATCGTGCCATCCAGCTTGCGGTTCGTCGTGTGCCACACCCCCTCATATAATCCATCTTCCGCTCCCATCACCGGCTGACACACGAGGAGCGCACCTATTCCGCACAAGAAAGCAGCACGCATTGTTTTCTCCTTTTCGCGTCTGTAGTTCCGCGTGAGGAGTGAAGCAAACGATATGCCGTAGATCCCGAATGTGATGCACGGAACCCGAAATTGCCGATCAGCGAGGCGACAACCAATTCTCTCTAGTGAGTGCCTTCAAGCTGCCGTCCCCGGGTCGCTTCATGATCGAGGATCGCTTCGATCAACGACGAATAATCCATTGCGCCGGGTAGCATCGAATAGCGATTCAACCCAACGACACGGCGATACATTTCAATTACGCGGAGCGGATCGTTTTCGCTCAGATCGGCAAGTTGCTCGCGGCGGTAATCACGTTGCAGGGCGGTCATGACAATCTCAAATTCAGTGGACTGGCGGGCAACTGTTCGGGGCAAAAAACCGCCCCGCGTTGGCATCATCAACGCGGGGCCAACCACCGAGGACCGTCCCCGATGGCGCGTCATGACATTCCGACGCCTTGGGCCGCTCGAAAGTTCCCCACCGTACCTTTAGGGCGTAAACCAAATCCTTTTGTTACACCAAATTGCCCACTGGCTACTGCCTGGTCACTTGCTCCGCACCTGCATGTGTCGAAAGCAGCTCACCAAATGGTCGTTTACCATCCCGGTGGCCTGCATGAACGCATAACAGATCGTTGTTCCGACGAAACGAAAGCCCCGCCGTTTGAGATCCTTGCTCATCGCGTCCGATTCGGCCGTCTGGGCTGGTACGTTTTTCATGGACTTCCGAGCATTTTGCAGCGGCTTTCCGTCCACGAACGACCAGATGTAGGCGTCAAACGAGCCAAATTCCTTTTGCACGGCCAGAAACGCCCGTGCGTTCGTGACCGACGATTCGACCTTCAGCCGATTGCGGACGATTCCCGGGTTCTTCAGGAGCGACTCGACTTTTCGCTTGTTGTAAGCCGCCACCACCGCTGCGTCGAAATTATCAAACGCTTCACGGTAGTTTTCACGCTTGTTCAGGATCGTGATCCAGCTCAATCCTGCCTGCGCTCCCTCCAAAATAAGGAATTCAAATAGCAGCCGCTCGTCATGCACCGGCACGCCCCATTCCGTGTCGTGATAGCGGGCATAATTCTCACCCACCGCCCACGGGCAGCGGCTTACATCATTGCTGGATTGTTTTGGCATAGACGACGCTTCTTATCTGTCCATTTTCGTGGCAACGGACGTGTCGGACTCTATAGCCGCAGCCAGTTGAGTAGGCGAGGGTAGTCTGCGAGCGAGGTGAGCAATAGGTCGGCACGCTCGTGGTTGGGATATTCGTGGGCGGCGTAGGGATGCGTGAGGAGAACGGTGCGGCAGCCGGCGGCGCGGCCGCATTCGATGTCGAAGCGGTAGTCGCCGACCATGACGACTTCGGCAGGCGGGATTCCCCACAGGCGGCAAGCTTGCTCGATTGGCCAGGGATGCGGTTTTGTCGGTCCGTCGTCGCGGGTGAAGACGGCGTCGATCTCGATGGCGAGATTCTTGAGTGTCGTGGCCGTGACGTGACGGCTATTGCGTGTGGCGATCGCCAGGCGGACCCCTTGGCTGTGCAGCGAGTCGAGTAGTTCGCGAACACCGGGCAGTAGCGTGGCCCGCTCGGCTCCGGCCAGTTCATGGCGATGCAGGATTTCCTGGCAGCGGGCGGCCCGTGGCGGATCGAAGCGCGTGAGGGATTCCAAAATCGGCATGTCATCCGGCAACTCCATTTCGCGGCGCATGGCGTCGAAATCGAGTTGCGAATCGGCGAGCGTACCGTCAAGGTCGAAGATGATTCCCTGGATCATGTCAGCATTATGGATTGCGATGTTTCCTGCATACAGCCGCTATTGCGGCAAAAATGGCCGGTTGCTAGTCTTCGCGACTCTCAGGATCGCAGACGCTGCGCGCGTTTTATGCCGAACTTATCACGCCATTTTCGACCGTTTTTTGCCGCCGCCTCGCGGTTGGGGCTGCTAGCGTTGCTGGTCGGCGTGGCGGGCTGTCGGATGGTTTCCCAGGGGCGGAATGTCGATGGCGTGCGTTATTTTCAGCAGGGGCAGTATCCGGTCGCGCTGCAACGGTTCGATGCGGCGCTGACGATCGATCCGCAAAACGCGGACACCTATTACAACAAGGCGGCCGTTTATCACCGCATGGGTCTGGCAAACCGTGACAGCAACACGCTGACGCAGGCTGAGTCGCTCTATAACCAGTGCCTGAACTTGAAGCCGGATCACGTCGATTGCCATCGCGGATTGGCCGTGCTCCTGACTGAAACGGGTCGCACGGATAAGGCGTTTGCTCTCTTGCGCAACTGGTCAGCGACCAGCCCGAAAAATGCGGATGCCCGTGTCGAACTTGCGCGATTGTATGAAGAATCGGGCGATCCGCGGTCGGCCGAAGTGGCATTGAATGAGGCATTGGCTCTCGACATGAAGAACTGGCGGGCCCATGCGGCTTTGGGCCGAATCAAGGAGAATGCGGGCGATTTTCCGCAGGCGCTGCAAAACTACCAGTACGCGTATTCGATCAATCGTTTTCAGCCGGAATTGCAGCAACACATTGCCGCACTGCAATCGCGCGTTAGCCCCACGCAATCCGCCGGTGTGCCACCGGTCAACGCGACGCCAGCCACCCGCAGCGCGGCCACAAGCCCAGCGCCGTTTCGACGCTACTAGAGCGTCTTCAAATACTCCAATACGGCTCGCTTTTCAGCTTCATCCAGCGCGTCGGGGAAATCGTGGCCGGAGGCGGACTTGCCGAAGGCGCGGGTGTCGAAATACTGGCGGCGTTGCCAGCCGGCGGTGACTGTGGACGGTAGATCGCCAGCCGTTTCTATGGTGGGTCCGATGTGAGCCTCGTCGAAATCGTCGCTGGTTCGGGTCCAAATGGTGGGGCGTTGTTTGGGATGCAGAACGTGCCAGAGCGTGGGGACGCTGCCGTTGTGGAAATAGGGGGCGCTGGCCCAGACGCCGTCGAGCGGTGGGGCGATGTACCCGCGAGGGTCGCTGACGTTCGGGAGTTCGCCGAAGTGGGCGAACCAGCTTTGGCCGTAGGCGGCGCGATGAGTGGCGGTGAGGGCGTCGAGGCGGACGCGGTCAGTGCGGACTTCGTCTATGGGAACGAGTTTCTCGGGATAGCCGCCGTTTGCGCCGTGGCAGTCGGCACAGGCGCGATTGAAGGCGGTGCGGCCACGTTCAGCTAGCGCGGTGTCGATGGGATAGGGATACTTGGGTGCTTCAACCGACTTGATGTAGGCCATTACGTCTTGGAAGTCGCCTTCCCACTCGCGGAATTTTTCGGGGCCGTTTTGCGGGATGAGCATGAATTGCATGAGGCCGCGGGCGCTGTGGGAGGCGAAGCCGTCGATGTACATCATCTTTTTACGCTTGAAGTGCCACCAAGGTGGCGCGTCCATGTCGTGATGGATCATCTTGGGAATGGAGCGATCCTTGTGCAGCGTCAAATCGGCGTCGCGGTAGGCCATCAGTAGCACACCGAACATGACGGCGTTGGTTGTGCCGTTGGTGGAGCCGAGGGGCACCAGCGCGCTGCCGAGATCCATGCGACTGAATGGTTTTTGCAGATCTGGCTTGGCGAGTCGGGTTTCTTCGGTGAGTGTTTGCAATGCGAAGTGCGAATTGGGCGCGCCGGGCCATACTCGATTGCCGCCGTTGCCATCGGGAACCGTTCCGCCGTGGCAGGAGAAGCAGTTCATGGTCCAGTTGCCGGCTTTATCCACGACGTATTGCAGTGGTTTCGTGGGATCATTCGGCCGGGGCGTCAGGCCGTAGCGCCGGAAGGCGATCTGGCGGCGCTCGGTTGGCTTTAGCGACTCGACTTGCGAGCGGAGTGGCTCGGGCCAGTGTTTCCAGGCGGCGTCGAAGGTTTCCCAGTCAAAATCGGGCAGGAGATAGGGTTTTTCGGTGAGGAAGCGATAGCCGCGGGCGGCGGCGGGTGACAGCGGCGGCGCTGGTTCGGCTGCGCGGAGTGATAGACCAAGGCCGGCGGTCGCCAAGAGCGCCGCCAGCGACAGGTTCCGGGCAATGTTAGTGATCATAGCGCCGCACGGTTTGCGTAACGAAGTACTCAGTACCGAGTACTTCGTCGATTGTAACCGCAAACCGCCACGCACATTCACTGCGTTCCCGCGAGCCGCAAATCACTTGGCCGCACTGTGCGGCTTTTTCCGGGGCGGGAGGAAGCCGACGAGGAAGCTGACGAGCATGAGGCCCCAGAACGTGAGCGATTCGGGACGCCAGAAGCTGTGGAAGTCGAGCAGGTGCGGGACAGGTTCGGATTTGGCAGCGGCCTCTTGGGCTGGTTGCGCATCTCCAGGCATGACATCGACTTTGGGGGTGGCAGCTTTGTCGGCTTCTTTGTGTTCGGCATCTTCTTTGTGGTTGGCCTCATCGTGTTTGTGGTTAGCGTTGTCGTGATGCGGCTCGATTTTGAAAATCCAGCGTTTGCTGAGCCAGTCTTCGTAGTCTTTGGCCATGGCCTTGCGGCCTGTTTCCAGCTTCTCGAATGACTGCTTGGACGTGCCTAACATGCTGGCGGCCCAAGGGTTTTGGTCGAAGCTCCAATCGGAATTGAGGCCCCAGTCGAAGAGGAGCTTGGAGCCGATCAGGAGGACGAGCAAATACGCCGAGAGCTCGAAGCGAGGGAATTTTTCGAGCAGCTTGATGAACATTCCTGCCGCAAAACGCAGGACGATCATGCCGAGGGCACCACCGGTAATGACCAGCCAGAGTTTGGGATGGTGCTTGGTGGGATCCGGAGAAGACCCGACGAGAGCGATCGCCGCCAGGATCGAATCCACCGCGAAGGCAATATCCGTCAGGCCGATGCTGGCGACCGTTGGCCAGAGGTTGGCGGTGCCGCCGCCCTTCTCTTCCGGCTTGATATAGACGGGGACGCGTTCCTTGATATCTTCTTCACGCTCGGCGGGAGTCAGTTCCTCTCCCGACTCTTCCACGAGAATGGGGTGACCGTGCGCGTCGAGCTTGATGTGCTCCGAATCATCGTGCTTGGCGTCGAAGAAGAGATGGCGGATGGCGATGTAGGCGAGGTAGCCGCCGCCAAGGAGCTTCACGATCGTCCAGCGCAACAGGAGGGAGGCGGCGAAAATGGCGGCGAAGCGGAAGATGAAGGCGAGCATCATCCCCCAGTTGAGCGCCTTGGGCTGCAACGACTTGGGCAGGCGCTTTGCCAACAGACCAAGCACGATCGCATTGTCGATCGAGAGGATGCCCTCCATGAACGTGAGGACGACGAGGATCCAGAGATCAGGCTGCTCGAACTTTTGGCTGACGAGAAAATCGGTGATGAAGTTCATTTAATTGGCAAATAATTTCGGAGATGAAATTGGTGTCGATGCGGCTTTTGCACGCCTTGCGGAGTATCTCAGGGACGTGCCACCCGGGCCGATGGGTTACACAATAACGTACTCAGGCCAGACAAGTCCGCCTACGGCGTATTGCCGATTGGTCTAGGGCTCGTAGCCGAGGTTGGGGGAGAGCCAGCGCTCGATTTCGGTGAGGGACATGGCTTTGCGGCGGGCGTAGTCTTCGACCTGGTCGCGGGTGACGCGGTCGAGGGCGAAATAACGGGCTTGCGGGTGAGCGAAGTACATTCCGCAAACGCTGGCGGCGGGCCACATGGCATGTGTTTCGGTTAGCTTGATGCCGGTGTTTTTCTCCGCGTCGAGCAAGTTGAATAACATCGGTTTTTCGGTGTGATCGGGCTGCGAAGGATAGCCCGGCGCGGGGCGAATACCGCGGTATTTCTCGGATATCAGCTCTTCGTTCGATAGCCGTTCTTCTTGCCCATAACCCCAGTCGCGGCGGGCCTTTTGATGGAGCAGCTCGGCGAATGCCTCGGCTAAGCGGTCGGCCAGAGCTTTTACGAGAATCGAGTTATCGACTTCGTAACGGGCGTCGAATCGGGCAACCAGCTCATCGCAACCGATGCCGGTGGTGACGGCGAATGCGCCGAGGTAATCTTGCCGGCCACTCGTCTGTGGGGCGATGTAATCGGATAGGGCGCGGAAATCTTTTTGCCCCTGACGCTCCCACTGTTGACGCAAAGTATGAAAAACGACTTCTGACTTCTGACCTCCGACCTCTGATCTCTGCACGACAATGTCGTCGCCGTTGCTATTGGCCGGCCAGAAGCCATAGACGCCGTTCGCGGTCAGCAGGCGCTCATCGATGATGCGCTGGAGCATTTGCTGGGCTTCGTCGAACAATAGCCGGGCATGGGGTCCGACGTGCGGGTCGTCGAAGATGCGCGGATACTTTCCCTTCATCTCGTAGGTGAGAAAGAGCGGGGACCAGTCGATGTATTTGGCGATTTCGGCGAGTGGATAATCGTGGAGGACGCGCAGGCCGGTAAATGCAGGCGTCGCGATTTCGACGGTTTGCCAGTCGGTTTGAAATGCGCGAGCGCGAGCTTCGGCGAGCGGAACGAGCTTGACGTTACGTTGCTCGTAGGAAGCGGAGAGTTGCCGCTGCAGTTCTTTGTTTTCCTTGACGAGGTCGGGGCGGCGGTTATCGCTCATCAGGCGATCGACGACACCGACACAACGCGAGGCATCGAGCACGTGCAGTGTCGGCTGCTCGTATTGGGGCGCGATCTTCACCGCGGTGTGCTTGGCGCTGGTTGTGGCTCCGCCAATGAGAAGCGGCAGGCTCATGTTGCGGCGTTGCATTTCTTTCGCAACATGTACCATTTCGTCGAGGCTGGGTGTAATCAGTCCGGAAAGACCGACGATGTGAACTTCTTGTTCCTTGGCGGTCTCCAAAATCCTTTCGGTCGAAACCATCACGCCCAGATCGATGACTTCATAATTGTTGCAGCCGAGGACGACGCCGACGATGTTTTTGCCGATGTCATGGACATCGCCTTTGACGGTGGCGAGGAGCACCTTGCCGCGGGCGCTTTGTTGCTGAACAATGCCTGCCGCACTCGCGGCGGCTTTTTCTGCTTCCATGAAGGGCAGCAGATAGCCGACGGCCTTCTTCATTACGCGGGCCGACTTGACGACTTGCGGCAAAAACATCTTGCCCGCGCCGAACAGATCGCCCACGACCTGCATGCCGGCCATGAGGGGGCCTTCGATGATCGAGAGGCAGCGCTGGTAGTGAGCGCGAGCTTCTTCGGCGTCTAGCTCGATAAATTTGTCGAGGCCTTTGATCAGCGAATGCTTGAGTCGCTCATCGACACTGGTTTCGCGCCATGCGAGGTCTTCCGTGGCGGCGGCTTTGCCCTTGCCCTTGACCTGTTCGGCGAGCTTGATGAGGCGGTCGGTCGCGTCGGGCCGGCGATTGAGGAGCGCGTCCTCGACGTGTTCCAGCAGATCCTTGGGAATTTCCTCATAGACGGCCAATTGGCCGGCGTTGACGATGCCCATGTCCATGCCGGCGCGAATGGCGTAATAGAGAAACGCCGAGTGCATTGCCTCGCGGACCAGATCGTTGCCGCGAAAGGAAAAACTGATGTTGCTCACGCCCCCGCTGATTTTGCAGCCGGGGCAGACTTCTTTGATTAGCCGCGTGGCTTCGATGAAGTTGATGGCGTAGTTGTTGTGCTCCTCCATTCCCGTGGCGACGGTGAGAATGTTGGGATCGAAGATAATGTCTTCCGCGGCAAAGCCGATCTCTTCGGTCAGCAGCTTGAAGGCCCGGGAGCAAATACGAATTTTGTCTTCGACCTCGACGGCTTGGCCTTGCTCGTCGAAGGCCATGACGACGACAGCGGCACCGTAGCGGTGAACCAGGGCAGCGCGGCGGAGAAATTCCGGCTCGCCGTCTTTGAGGCTGATCGAGTTAACAATCCCTTTGCCTTGCAAGCACTTGAGCCCCGCTTCGATGACGGTCCACTTCGAGCTATCGACCATCACCGGGACTTTTGACACGGTGTCGTCGCCAGCGAGGAGCCGCAGGAACCGGGTCATGGCCGCTTCGCCGTCGAGCAGCGCGTCGTCCATGTTGATGTCGATTACGGACGCGCCGCCGGCGACTTGCTGGCGAGCGACTTCGACGGCTTCCTCGAATTTGCCGTCGCGAATCAGGCGGGCGAAAGCCTTGCTGCCGGTGACGTTCGTGCGCTCGCCGATCATCACGAAGTTGCTATCAGGACGCTGCGTGAACGGGAGCGTGCCGCTGAGGCGCAGCCAATGCGGGTGGTCGGCGGAGCGGTGCGGCTGATTACGCTGGACGCGGTCGGCGATGGCGGCGATGTGATCGGGAGTGGTGCCGCAGCAGCCGCCGATGATGTTGAGCCAGCCGTTGTCGGCCCATTCGCCGAGCATTTGGGCCATGGCTGCGGGGCCGAGGTCGTATTGGCCCATTTCATTGGGCAAGCCGGCGTTGGGATAGCAACTGATGTTCGTCGAGGAGACTTTGGAGAGTTCCTCGATGTGCGGCCGCATCATTTCGGGGCCGAGGGCGCAGTTCATTCCCACTGCCAGTAGTGGAATGTGGGCGACCGCGTTCCAGAAGCCTTCGACCGATTGGCCGCTGACGAAGGTGACGCCGCCGCGGTCGAACGTGCCCGAAGCGATGACCGGAATGCGGCGGCCGGTGTGCTCGATGTATTTCTCGATGGCGAAGAGGCAGGCTTTGAGGTTGAGCGTGTCGATGACCGTTTCGGCGATCAGCAGATCGGAGCCAGCTTCTACAAGAGCCGCGATTTGCTCGTGGTACGACTCGACCATTTCGTCGAACGAGACGCCGCGCCAGGCGGGATCGTCCACGCGGGTCGAGATGGCCATCTGCTTGGCGGTGGGGCCGATTGAGCCGGCGACGAAGCGCGGCTTATGGGGCGTTCGCTCGTTGAATTCATCGACGGCGAGGCGGGCACAGCGGACGGCGGCGGTGTTGATCTCGCGGACCAACTCGCGGGGGAGGTGAAATTCGTCCATGCCGACGAAGCTGGCACCGAAGGTGTTGGTTTCGACGATGTCGGCGCCAGCAGCCAGATATTTGCGGTGAATCTCCGTAATGTCGGTGGGGCGGGTGAGGCAGAGGATGTCGCTAAATCGCCCTAAGTCCTTATGGTGATTGGCAAAACGATCCGTGCGGATGTCGCTTTCCGTGAGGTTGAGGGCCTGGATCATGGTGCCCATTGCGCCGTCGAGCACCAGAATTCGCTCTGCCAGAAGCGATTCCAATTGGTTATAGACAGCAGTACGCGATGGTTTTTGCATGGATGGCCCGGAAAACTAGCGAAACGTGTTAATTCACTATCCTAGACGACCCGTTTTGCCGCAATACACTCGCTGGTGGATGCAACACTGACTTTGTCCATCTTCTCGGGTTTACCAGAGCGCTTCTCGGGGTTGCCAAGGCAGGGGTGGAGGCCTCAAAGTTTGCCCAGTCTTCAAGATCGTTAGAACCGGAACCGATAAAGGAGGAGCGGTAGTGGCCGCCGTGACCAGTGCGCGCCAGCGCTCTGGTGGAAATTGCTGGGAAAGGATGCCCGACATGTACGAAGTTTCTCATGGTCGCTCGCGTGGCGCGTCTTCCAGCCAACCGGGCCGCGAATTGCCCATATTGTTTCACCTGGCCGATGTCAGCCGTCCCCGGGCCAAGCCGCCCGAGAAACCGATGGGCGAGCCGGCCCATATTTTGGCCGCCGTTGAAAGCTTGCGTTCTCCCGTTGAGCCCGAGGCTCCGGCGGTTCCGCTTGTTGCCGTCGCTGTACCAGAAGCCATTGCGCCAGCGGTTGAGAGTTTGACGCCGGCTTTCGCAAAATTGGAAGTTGTTTCGAGTCCTGCAGCGCCGGCGGTGGTTGTTGAAGAGCCTGTCAGTTTGGCGCCGGCAACAGTAACCCTTCCAGTAACACCGGAAATCGTCGAGAAAACGCTGCCGGCGGTGATGTCGAAGGCTAGCGAGACGCCCAACGCCGATGAAGGCGCTGTTGCTGCGGAGAGCAAGCCTGTCGAGCCGAGCCCGCCGAAAAAAGACACGAAAAAAGACGCTGTCGTCCATCCTGTCAACCTGCGAAAAAAACCCAAGACATCGAGCAGCGAGGATTGGTTCGCGTCGCATGGCAAATTCATCGCGATTGCGTTTGTGTTGGCGCTGATTGCGACGGTGTATTTCGCCCGGACCAATCGTGAAAAAACAGTTGCCAAGGCAGAGCCCGCTCCGCAGCCGCCGTTGATCGAGACGATTCCTCCGGCTAAAGGTTCAGGCGAGCAGAACCTGTGGCCTGAATCGATGACGAATAATAGTAAGGCAGCCGATGCCGGGGCCGCTCGCGTGCAAACAGCGTCGGCTACGGAGTCGAAGGTGGAGCTGTTGGCACCTCAGTTGGTAAGCGAACCCACAGGGGACAAGAAGAAAGACAACCTGTTTGAATTTGCTGGAGCCAAAAGCGATGAGCGTGTTGCGGCTCGTAACGATGAGACGGGCAAAGCGGCCTCGTCAGCGCCGGTTCTTGCGACTCCTGCTGCTGCGGCGGAGCCCACGACCTATCCGGTTACGTCTCCTTCGGCCTCGCGCTATCCGGTGACCAATCCGCCGGCGTCGGCCTATCCCGCGACATCGCGCCCCGCACTGCCGGCCAATGCGCCGGTCGCGCCGCCCTCGATGCCGCCGGCGTATCCGGGTCCAGCTTATCAACCCGCGCCGCAGCCGCAGGCGGGCCCTTCGATCGATTATCGCAGTCAATTTCCCGCTGCCCCGGCCCCCCCGGCGCAGCAACAAGCCTGGCCGCCGGCCGGATATGGCGGACAGCCGGGCTCGTATCAGCCTTTCGATAACACCGCACGCGGGCAACGCAATGAGCGCACTGGATCAGGCACTTACTAAGGCTTACGCCAAAACCCGGTCGCCTGCCGTGGCGAACGTGACGCCGATGGCGGTCAGCGATGGCCGTCCCTCGAAGGTTGCGCCGCGCGCTACGGTGGCCAGCGCCGTCGAACGGATTTATCACGACGGCACCCTGTACCGAGTTGAGTCGCCGAGCCTGGCAAATCGAACTTCGAGCAACGGGCCGCAGTCAGGCATCGTGCAGCAGCCGCATTTGAAAATGCTGCCGCCCACGTCACCCCGGCGGACGGTTCGTCGCTCGATTTTGCGGCACTTGGCTAATCATCCCGCGCCGACGCCGATCGAGTCGCAGGAGGCTCCGGCCAAGGTTGCGCGGAAGGTCATTTTTCGGCATATTTCACATTCCGCCGCGCCGCCGCCGCTCGGACTGTTGCGAGCTGGTGTTGCGGCAGGGGTTGCTGCGCCACAAGAGGCAGAAGCGGAGTTGTCGCCGGAGATTTTTTCGGACGAGCCGGCACCGACCACGAGTGTGCCGATTCCGAGTTCGCCCACGAAGCCGGAGATTGCCAAGCCCGAGACGGCTCCGCTCAATGTGGCGATTGAGAATAGCTTGCCGATCGAGATTTTGGGCGATTGGAACCATGACGCGCTGCTCGCGCCGATGATGCTCATCGGAAATGGTGAGCGGCAAGAGTCTTCTTGGTCGGTTGTTTCGGTTTCGTTTGATGGGCTGGAGAACCTGGAAAAAGCGGCGCTGGAGCGGCAGGCTGAAATTGCCGAGCAAGTCGCGGCTGAAGCTGTTGCGGTCACTGCTCCAGAGAAGTCGTTCGCGGCGAAAGGGCTGGACGACAGCGAAGAGCCGCGAGTGCGGTTTCGGCTGGATGCGGCGCATGCCTCGGCTAGCCCCGCCCCACACGCGAAATTTGCTCCGGTTGAGATTGTCGAAGAGGCAGCGGCAGTAGTTGAAGAACCGACCGTCGCGCCGAGTGTGATTGACGAGGGGCTGTCGCTGGAGCCGGAAGCGCCGGTTGCCGAAATTGGCGAGAATGAAATCGGTTTGACTGAGATCGAGTTGGGCGCAATCCATGCTGCGGAACAGGAAGATGCCGAACTTACGTTTGCTGAAGCTGCTTTCGAGCTGCTGGCCAGTGATTTGATTCCGCCGGCGGACGCCGACGAAGCACCCGAGGCCAGCGGGCAGCAAGCCGCCGCCGAGCAGACTGCCGCCAGTCGGACCGTCTCGCCCCTATGGGAAGTCGATAAGTTTCATTGGCCGCGCACCTGCGAAAAACTGATGGCCGATGATGAGGGATATCTTTCGCGTGCCGGCGATAAATTGCTCGCGGCTGTTCAAGACGGCTTGCGGGTGTTGGCGATTACCGGCACTCGTCGCGGTGAAGGGCGGACGACTTTGGCCTTGTGCCTGGCTCGTGCGGCCGCCCAAGCGGGCGTGCAAGTAGCGGTGATGGATGCCGACTTTGCTCGTCCGCAACTTGCCAGCAAGATCGCTTTGGAAGTGGCCTTTGGCTGGCAAGACGCTGCTTTGGGCCGCATACCGCTGAGCGAAGCGGCGGTGAAATCGATCCACGATCGTGTGACGGTGTTGCCGCTCGAGTCGGCTGCGGTCACGCGCGGTTTGTCACTGGCTGATCCACGTGTCACGGCGACGATTCGAGCCGCTTCGGCTACGTTCGAGCTACTGATTTTGGATATGGGGCCGATGGCTTCCAGCGATTCATTGACCTTTCCCGAGGGCGAGGGTTGCCCGTTCGACGCGGCGATTGTCGTTCGCGATTTGCGATTTGCCACCGCGACGGAAAGCCAAACGGTGGGCGAAGCGCTGCACGACGCGGGTGTGGAAGCGGTCGGCATCGCGGAAAACTTTGTGATTGAAGATGAGATTCCCGCCACGTCGGTGTAAGCGAAAGAAACGATGTATCAAGCTTATTGGCAACTCGATAGCCGGCCGTTCGAGCAAACGAGCGACGAGCGGTTTCATTTCGCGGCGCAGTCGCAGCGCGGCGCGTTTTTGAAGCTGCGCTATGTGCTGGAAAATCGGCGCGGCGCGGCGGTGCTGGCTGGCGAATCGGGATTGGGCAAGACGTTGCTCGTCCAACAGCTGTTCAGTGAGCTCGACGCGAGTTTTGCTCCCCGTGTGCATCTGGTTTTTCCGCAGATGCCGGCGGACCAACTGCTTACCTATCTGGCCGATCAACTGACGGGACAGTACTCGCCGTTGACCGCCAATATCGATCAAAGTGTGCGACGAATCGAAAAGTTCCTCCGCACCAACGCCGAGAAGGAACAGCACGCGCTGATCGCGATCGACGAAGCCCATTTGTTGGCCGGGAATCACTCGCTGGAGGCGATTCGCCTGCTGATGAATTTTGAGTGGGACGGTCAGTCGCTGGCGACTTTTCTGTTCGCGGGGCAGACGGGAGTGGCGCTGGCGGTGAAACGGCTGCCGGCGCTCGACGAACGTATCGCGGTCACCTGTGTGCTCAATCGGCTCAGCGACACGGAAACGGGGCTGTATATTCAGCATCGGATGACTGCCGCGGGGGCGAAGCGGACGATTTTTGACGCATCGGCCGTCGAGACGGTCTATCAGCTTACGAACGGCATTCCGCGGCGGATCAATCGGCTATGCGATTTGGCGCTGCTCGTTGGTTATGGTGAGGAATTGCATAAGTTGACGGGGAGCCACATCGAGTCGATTCATCAAGAGTTGATTGGGGCGGCCGCGGCGGCTTAGGCACAAGTGTCGGCTTTCGCTCCGCGAAAGCCTGCCCTTTCGCGGAGCGAAAGGCGACTATGTGCGGGTATAGTAGCGGCATGTCCTTTCGTGCTGCTGTGTCGAAATTCTTGGGTGATTGGCCGCTGCTGATCGCTGTTGGCATTTGTGTTGTGGCTGCGGCGCTGCGTGTTGTTCCGCTGGGCGAGAGCTTGTGGCTCGATGAGTTGCATACGGCTTGGTGCGCGGTGGGTCCGCTGGATGAGGTGGCGCGGCGGGCGGCGCTCGGAAATCAATCGCCGGTTTTCTTTGGGCTGGAATGGCTGCTGCTGGGTTTGCTGGGTGACAGCGAATTTGCGTTGCGGTTGCCGAGCTTGGTGGCCGGGTCGCTGTTGCCGCTGGCCGTTTTTCTGTTGGCGAGACGGTGGAAGGCTGACGTGGCTGGCTTGGTGGCGGCGGGGCTGATTGCTGTCGATCACTTGTCGATCTTTTATGCCACGGAAGCGCGGCCGTATGCTTTGCTGCAATTGCTCGCGGTCGTGCATGTTGGCCTCACGGCGGAAATTGTCACGCGGCCTAGTCTGGGATTGCGTTTGGCGTGGGTGTTTGTGGGGGCGGTGCTGTTTCATTTGCACTATACGGCCGCTTTGTTGCTGGCGACTGAGGCGCTGTTTGTGATTGGCATCGGCGTGGTTCAGGGGTCGCAAGCTCCCTATTCCTGGAGTGGTGTTCTTCTCGATCAGGCGCTGCTCGCGTTTTTGTGTTTGCCGGCTGCTTGGAATGTTCAGCGCATCTTTGCTCATCGTGAAAATTGGGCGGCGTTTGTGAAGCCGAAGCCGATTTTGGAAGCCCTTAATTGGCTCCCGCTGCCGGATTGGTGGTGGTTGATGCTGGTGATCATGGCGGCGGCGGGTTGGCAGGTTAGCCGGAGCTTGAAGGCACCGCTGATTCAGCCGCGATTTGTGGTGCTGTGTGCTTTGTGGTTGGTTGTTCCCATCTTGGTTGCGTGGTTGGCGACGGAAACGAATTTCGCGCGGTTGTTTTTTGCGCGGTATGTGGCTGCGACGTTTCCCGCAGGCGCGCTGGTCGCGGGGTTATGCGTGCAGTTGATCCATGTGCGGTCGATGCGGCTGGTGATGGGCGTGGCGACTGTCGGTGCGGCGATTTGGTTTAGTGGCATCGTTCCGCAGATTCGATTGGATGGGCGAGTGATTGCCGATCGCAATGAGGATTGGCGGGGAGGCGTGGCTTGGCTGAACGAACGGATCGGCGCGGAGGGGTTTCCAGTTTTTGTTGAAAGTGGCTACATCGAATCCGATGAGCTGGCGCAGCCGCATAACGAGTTGTTGGATGAATATTGTTTGTCGCCGGTTAATTCGCTGTATCCGCTCGATGCTTCGTCGGATGACGTATTTCCTTTGCCGCTGCGTCAGCCTGGGCGGCTGCCGCAGGCGGGTGAGATGTTAGCTCTGCATCGGGGTGGGTGTTGGGTGGTGGTGCGGGGGAATAAGGATCGGGGTCGCGCCGTTGCGGAGCAGGTTGGTCAGACACTGCGCGGTTCGGGGGCGGAGGCGAATTGGAAGGTTGATGATGAGCAATCGTTTGGGAGGGTGTGGGTGTTGCGGGTTGTGGATTTGGGGAGGCGGTGAAATTCAGTTTCAGGTTGCAGGGTCCAAGTTTCAGGTATTCACCGCCAAGAGCACTAAGCACGCGAAGGGAAAGCGGGCCGGAATTCTTGTTACAGTGGCGAGAATTTGGGAAATATTTTGAGGTGCCAAGCGACAGACGGTAAGCTCATGGCGGGGCCAAGGAGTGGGGAAATGAATCCGTCGCTAGAGAGTGCTCGCATTTTGTCGCGTGGATGTCTCACGGGCTGGATGATCGGCACTGCGGTCTTACTGCTCTAGCCCGATCGTGGTCGGGTCATCGCCGAGGAGCGTCAGTGGGCGGTGAAGGCGACGATTCAACTGGAGCGCCCGGCTTCGATCGTGGTGTCGAATCTGGATTGGCTGGCTGTTGGTGACGATGGAGGCAACCTTTTTACCTGGGATGCGAAAACGCTTAGTCAGCGGAAGCTGCGGGCGACGGGCGCGGCGGACGGCGGCAGCTTCCACTCGGTCGATCGCCTGCAGATCACGCCGGACGGCACGAACTTATACGCGGTGCTCGATCATTATCAAATGATGTGGCAATTCCACCTGGTGAATACGCGGACAGACCGGACCGGCGCGGGTGTTGGCGGGACCCGGCCACATTATTTTGGATTTTCGTTCGACACCGAAACGTGGATTGAGCGGCACGTCGATAAAACCGTCCTGGCGTTACGCAACAACATGTGGGGACCGAATGCGCGGCCCGATTTCGAGAGCATCGAGTACGACGCCGAGATCACGCAGGCGATGATTTCTGAAAATGGCGAGCGATTGGCGGTAACGACGGCCGACGGCAAACTACACATCTATGAACGCAAAGCGCTGCGTAAACTGCATACGATTTCGCTGGATCTACAATTCGTTGCGGCTATGCAATTGTCGCGCGACGGAACGAAGGTGGTGGTGGCTGGCGAGCGGGGGTTCGCGAAGCTCTTTGGTGCGGCCAGTGGGAAGGAAATCGCGATGCTAAAAGGGCACTCGGGTGATGTTTTGGCGGCTACGTTCAGCCCGTACGGAAATGTTGTGGTGACGGGGGGCGAGGACGCGACCGTGCGACGGTGGAATGCAGCTACCGGTGAAGCACTCGATGTGCTCAAGGGACACGAAGGAGCCGTGCGGACGGTGGGGTTCGATCCGAGCGGAGATCGGCTTTATTCAGGGTCGGCGGATAAGACCGTGAGGGTTTGGGAACGCCAATAGTGCACTACTCGTCGGCCCTTTGGTCGAGAGGTCTGCGTTGAGCGGAAAAATCTGGCACCGCCTCCGGGATGGGATGTGGCCGGTTTCGTGTGTGGCGATGTGCATCAATTGCAATTGCTTCAGCAGGGCACCTAAAATGCTCGGCAGCGAGTTAGGCAACTACGCAAGCCCAACGGCTGGCTTCTCGGCCGGGCTTCCTGTGGCGGTGGAGCGTTCCTGATGAAACCGCAACGACTGTACTCCGTTGGCCTGTTGCTGAGTGGCATGATCTCGGCTGTTGCCTCAGCGCAACAGGTGATCACGCTGGCCGATGTTCCGGAGGGTTTGCCTACGATTCGTGCTGACGAACCGCTGGCGGCGGAGTTTTCCGCGCTGAAGGCGGCAGAGTATCTCGATCGTTCGGCTTTGAACTGGGTGAAGACAAAGAAGTGCGCCACTTGCCACACGAACCTCTTTTACATGGCGGCGCGGCCGGTGCTGCGCGGAACACTGCCTGATTCCGGGGAGGTTCGCAGCTTCTATGAGGACTACCGCAAGGTGCGCTGGAAGCAGAAGGGACCGGCGGAGTCGCAAGGATTTTGGCCCATTGTCGTCGGCACGGGATTGATGCTGAACGACCTACAAACGACCGGCCAGATGAGCGATGTGGCCCGAGAAGTCCTCGAACTGGTTTGGACCGTGCAGCGGGCCGACGGGGGCTGGAAATGGCCGCATTGCGACTATGCTCCCATCGAAATCGACGATCATTACGGCGCCACGCTGGCCGCGCTGACGATTGGCATCGCTCCTGGCGGATTTGCTGAAACGCCGCAGGCCCGCGCGGGGCTTGAAAAGCTGCGAACCTATTTCCAGAACAATCCGCCCAAGTCGCTGCACCATCGAGCGATGATCGCGTGGTGCTCGATTCGAATCGATGGCATTGCGACTCGCGAGGAGCGTCAGCAAACGCTCGCGGAACTGCTGGCTTTGCAGCTTGAGGATGGCGGCTGGTCCACTTCCAGTTTTCTTACCGATTGGAAGGTCCGCAGCGACGGGCAGCCGCTCGATACGAAGACCAGCGACGGCTACGGAACGGGTTTTGTGATTGTGGTTGCCAGGGAGCTTGGCATCGCGGCGGATGATCCGCGTCTCGCGCGGGGGATCGCCTGGCTAAAGACCAATCAGCGCGAAAGCGGGAAGTGGTTTACCCGTTCGCCCGTGCATGACTGCGGCAATCTGATCTCCAATGCCGGCACTGCCTTCGCGGTCCTAGCGCTACAAGCCTGTGGCGACCTGCCGGGCTGGCCGCTTGGTGAAAGGGATCGCCCATGAGGCGTTGGACGCGGCGAAGGTTTCTTGGAGCAGTTCCGGCCTGGCCGGTGCTGGGCTCGCTGTGTTCTGGCGCTGCGCCAGGCAAGCTTCGCGCTGGAGCGGCGAAGGTCAACATCACGTTGCCGCTGGGGGCGATTAATGGCGGTGTCATCCTGCGCGGTGAACCGGTGAGACAGGTCCATGACGAACTGCACGCCCGCTGTCTCGTGCTAGACGATGGCGCGACTCAAATGGCCCTGGTTGTTTGCGATTTGCGCATGATCAGCCGAGATCTGGTGGACCGCGCTAAATCGCTTGCGGCTGCCGCCTTGGGATGGTCGCCGAAAAACATGCTGGTGTCGGCCACGCACACGCATGCCGCTCCGGGCTTGGTCGGCATTCAGCAAGGCGAGATCGATCGCTGGTATGCCGATTTCGTCGTCGTGCGGATCGCCGATGCGATTCGCCGCGCAGCTGCCAATCGACAGCCCGCGCGCGTCGGCTGGGGCAGCATCGCCAAGCCCGAGCATGTGTTCAATAGACGCTGGAAAATCAATCCGGCCGACGCTCCTCCCAGTCCGTTTGGGGAGAAACGCGATACGGTCGTCACGAACCCCGCCGCGGCGCTCAAGGTTCTGGAGCCGGCTGGGCCGGTTGATCCGGAACTCAGCGTGATCAGCGTGCAGGGGGCGGACGGGAGGCCGCTCGCGGTATTGGCCAACTATGGATTGCATTATGTGGGCGGTTACGAGCCGGCCAGCGTGAGCGCGGATTATTTTGCCGTGTTCTCCGAGCGTGTCGGACGGCTGCTAAGCAGCGACAGGGAAGTCGATTCGTTTGTGGGCATGATGACGAACGGGGCCAGTGGCGACGTCAATAGTGTTCAGCGCGGCGAAGCGGCCGAACGCAGTCCGCCGTGGAAGAAAATGCAAACCGTCGCCGTTGACCTGGCGGAAGCAACGGCCCGCCTCTGCCGCGAAATGGAGTATCGCGACTCCGTCCCCTTAAGTGTGGCGACTGGCGAACTAGACCTGGCGGTACGCCGTCCCGACGAAAGTCGATTGCGCTGGGCGCGTCAGATGGTGGAAAGCATCCGCGATCGCGAAAAACTGACCAGGCCGCAGGTTTATGCTGACGAAGCCCTGGCACTCGCGGCCGGGCCCGAGCGAATTTCTGTCCCGCTGCAGGCGATTCGCATTGGCGAGTTGGGCATTGCCGCCGCACCGTGTGAAGTGTTTGCCCAGACCGGCTTAGAGATCAAGCAGCGTAGTCCGCTGAAGCCGACGTTCGTGATCGAACTCGCCAATGGCTATGCCGGCTATCTTCCGACGCCGGAGCAGCACGCGTGGGGCGGATACGAGACCTGGCCGGCTCGTTCGTCGTTCCTCGAAGTCGAGGCCGCCCCCAAAATTCGCGACTCCTTGCTCGATCTGCTGGCGAGACATTGACTTGGGCCTCCATGGCCACGACGTATTGTTGGTGAGGTGAAATTGGATTGAATTCCGCACGCTAGACGGCTAGTTTTTGGTCTTGGCTGACCGCATGATTGCGGTTTCATCTCATCCGTCGTTGGCCTGCTACTTCCATGAAAACTACTCCCACGAAGACAACGGTGCGTTCCGAAGAAAAAAAGCATCGAATCTATACGATGACCGTGGCAAGCGTTTATCCGCACTATGTCGCGAAGGTGGAGAAGAAGGGGCGGAAAAAGGCCGAAGTCGATACCGTCATTTGCTGGCTCACGGGGTACAGCCCGAAGGAGCTGAAAGAGCAGTTGAAAAAGGGGACGAACTTTGAAGCCTTCTTCGCGGAAGCTCCGCAGATGAATCCGGCGCGGAGTTTGATCACAGGCACGATTTGCGGTGTGCGAATTGAGGAGATTGAAGATCCACTGATGCGAGAGGCTCGCTATATGGATAAGTTGGTGGATGAATTGGCGCAGGGGAAGGCGATGGAGAAGATTTTGAGGGGGTAATGAGGCGGTGCAGCGAAATGGCGGCTGGGATTCAGTCACTTGACGCGCCTATGAGCGAGATCACCAAATACAAGTACCGGAAAGAGTGGCTTGAGCGAGTGCCGGCGCAGGTCTTCGCTTGCCTCATTCCTGGAGAGTTGCGCATTATCGTGCTTCCTGGAAACGGTCATGTGGAAGGTGGAGCACCTTGGAATGTTCCAGTCGAGACGATCACGCCAGAATTGCGGATGCCAAACACACCGCTCTGGTTGCAACTTGGCGACGAGCTCAGGATTTTGCGTGTTTGGCGGAGAGAAGACTAGCGAGCGTGAAGCATCTCATGTGGGCTAACCATGCTGGTTGCGGTACGAATAGAATCGCTGTCAGCATTTTGTGGCGATCTGCATTGCATTCTTAGTTTCTTCTAACTCTCGGAGGCGATCATGAAGGCGATTCTGTCGATGGCGTTGGTGCTTGGATTTTGCGGATTGGCGAGCGCGCAGGACAAAGCAGAGCCGGTGGGGACGTGGAAGTGTGGGTACAAGATCGGTGATCAGCAACGGACGAGCACGTTGACGATTAAGAAGGAGGGGGACAAGATCGTCGGGGCGATGGACTGGCCGGATCAGAAGGATGAGAAGCTCAAGAACCCGGAATTCAAGGAGGGGAAGCTGACGTTCTCCGCCGTGCGAAAGTTCATGGGTAACACGATCCCGATCGACTACACGCTGACGATGGACGGGGACAAGCTCAAAGGGAAGGGCGTGTCGGACTATGGGAACGAGAAGCGGGAGTTTGAGATTGAGGGGAAGCGGGAGAAGTAGGACGAGGAGGGACAGGGAGACATGGGGAGGGGGAGAAGGGGATAGGCTGCGGTGAACTTCAGGGCTTCCCACCCGGCTTGGATTTAGTTGGGGCCTTGTCGGGTGTGCGGAGGGCTTCGCTGATTGCGCCCGATTCGGGTTTCGTTGGTTGTGCAGGAGGGAACTCCTGCATGATTTTTTGACGCAGGTCACGATCGCGAGCCGCTTCGGTGGGTGAAAGTGGCGTGGACCGCGTTATACGTTTGAATTTTTTGCGTTCCATGGCATCGCCTTATTTCACTGGTGCATCCCGATATGGTGTGTAGCCGTAGTACTTCGGGCGGTCATCAAGTCTCACGTGCAACCAAGATACGCCAGCGCCGGCGGTGCTGAGCCAAACAGGCTTCGTCCCTAGCCGACGGTGCGTTGCTTGGCCAACTAGTTTCCAGAGAGCGTGTCTTTGAGGTAATGGAGCCTGGCGGACAAAGGCCGCGATATGACCATATGCGGAGTGGGGATCAGATGGAGACGGCACAATCATGGTGGCGTCTCCGCCAAGATTTTTGAACTCGACTACGTCTTTGGGTTCGGACGGATCAAAATGTTCGGCGAAGGCATGTGGGTCGGGGGCGCGTGCGAGTCCGGGGCTGTCTAGCATCACGAACTCGAACGGACAACTCACAATTTGTGTCGTGATTGGCGGCGTTTCCCAGCGGAAAGCCGAGAAGGGTGAAGCAGCTAGTAGATCGTTGAAGAATTCCCGGAAATTGGAATCCTCTTGCCATAGGCTGAGGACGTTTTCGAACGATATCGGTGCTGAGCCGCTGTCGATCGCGACTTTGATAATGCGACCGTTGCTCAGCAACTCATTCCGTGTCGTCCACATTCGTTTGCCCGTCATGCGTTTGATTTTGAGCTCGGAACTTCGAGGACGACTTTGATGGCTTCACCAGCTTGCATGAGTTTGAGGCCGCGTTCGAAGTCGGTCAGCGGCAGGTGATGGGTGACGATGGGTTCGAGGTTGAGGCGTCCTGACAAGAGAAAATTTTCGACCTGGTACCAGGTTTCGAACATTTTGCGGCCGTTGATGCCGAGGACGGTGGCCCCTTTGAAGATGATGTCGTTGGGGAGGTCGAGAGGGACGGGTTCGGAGGGGATGCCGAGGAGGGCGGCAGTGCCACCATTGCGAAGGGCGGTGAAGCCTTGGCGGATGGCCTTGGGGTGGCCGCTCATTTCCAGGAGGACTTCGGGGCCTTGGTCGTGCGTGAGCTGGCGGGCCTGAGCGGGCCAGGTGTCGTCTTTGGAGTCGAAGGTGACGTCGGCTCCGAGCTTCTTGGCCAGTTCGAGACGGCGGGGGCTGACGTCGGTGACGAGAATTTTGCCGGCACCGGCGGCGTGGGCAATGGTGACGGCCATGAGGCCGATGGTGCCGACGCCGGTGATTAGGACGCTGCGGCCACTGACGCCGGCGGCCATGACCGTGTGCATCGCGTTGCCGAGGGGATCGAAGATGGCGGCGATGTGGTCGGGTATGTCGGGGTGGACGGGCCAGATGTTTTCTTCGGGGACGGAAACGAATTCGGCGAAGCAGCCGTTGGTGTCGATGCCGAGAATATCGACCTTTTCGCAGATGTGGCCGTTGCCCGTGCGGCAGGGCTGACACATGCCGCAGCCGATGTGCCCTTCGGCACTGACCCGCTGGCCGATGGCGGTGCGGGTGACGGCGGAGCCGATGGCGTGGACGCGGCCGACGAATTCATGGCCGGTGGTGATGCCGACTTTCACGCGGCTGCGGCTCCAGGCGTCCCATTCATAGATGTGACGGTCAGTGCCGCAGATGCCGGTGTGCGTGACGGCGACCAGAACATCGCGGGGGCCGATTTGGGGGACCGGCGTGTCGGTTTGGAGCCAGAGGCCTGGTTCGTTTTTGAGTTTGCGGACGGCGAGCATGGGGGGAGGAATGCTGAAGGAGGAATTATGAATGCTGAATGCGGCGAACACGTGTAATTTATCGTAGCGGGTTGGGTGAAATGGGCGTAGAGCGGCCTAGGCGGGGAGGTGGGGTGTGAACACAATTGAGACTTCGCTTGTCTCAGACAATTAGCAAATAAGCATGGTTCAGCCGTTGAATATTGAGAGGATTGATACCCGCCGCGATGACGTGGGGGCAAAGCTCGCTGCGCTGCGGCAGAAGTTGAGCCCCGCGGGGAATGTGGTGAGCGAGGCAGGGCGGCGGCGGACGGTCGAGGTATTTGGCGAGCCGCTGACGCCGCAGCAGGTGGTGGAGCGGATTTGCGGGGAGGTGAAGTCGGGCGGGTTGGCGGCTGTATTGGATTATTCGCGGAAGCTGGATAAGGCGGAGCTGACGGCGGAGACGGTGCGGGTTTCGGAGGCGGAGCTGAAGGCGGCGCATGCGGCGGCTGATCCGCAGTTTTTGGCGACGATTCGGCGGATTCGCGACAACATTTTGCAGTTTCAGCGGGCGATTTTGCATCGCGATGTGGAAGTGACGCGGCCGGGCGTGCTGCTGAAGCAACGCTATTCGCCGTTGGAGCGAATTGGCATCTGTGTACCAGGCGGGGCGGCGGCTTATCCCTCAACGGTGCTGATGACAGCGGTGCCGGCGCAGGCTGCGGGCGTGAACGAAATTGTCGTGATCGCGCCGCCGACGAAATTTGGCGCGAACAATCCGGTGGTGCTGGCGACGTGCCACGAGATCGGTGTTCGTGAGGTTTATCGGGTGGGCGGGGCGCAGGGAGTGGCGGCGTTGGCGTATGGAGTCGAAGGGATTGGCAAGGTCGATAAGATTGTCGGGCCGGGGAATCTGTTTGTGGCGCTGGCGAAGCGGCTGGTGTATGGCGAGGTCGATATCGATTCAATCGCGGGGCCGAGCGAGGTGGTGGTGATCGCGGATGGCTCGACGCGGGCGGATTTCACCGCTGCCGACTTGCTCGCGCAGGCGGAGCATGCTCCGGGAGCGAGTATTTTGGTGACGTGGAGTGAAGAGACGCTGAACGCGACGGCGAAGGAACTCGAGCGACAGGTTGCGGGGCTTTCGCGGTGCGAGGAGACGGTTCAATCGCTGCGGGATTTTGGCTGCTTGATTTTGGTGCGTGACGAAGAAGAGGCTTGCCGCATCACGGATGAAATTGCGCCGGAGCATTTGCATATCGCGATCGACGGCGCGGAACGATTGCTGCCGAAGCTGAAAAACGCCGGGGCGACGTTCCTCGGCAACTACAGCCCGGTTGCTCTCGGCGATTATGCGGCTGGTCCATCGCATGTTTTGCCGACTGGCGGCACGGCGCGGTGGGCTTCAGGCCTATCCGCGAATCATTTTCTGCGTTCGAGCAGCGTGATTCAGTATTCAGCCGAGGCGCTGAGCGCGATTGGCGCGGATGTGATGCGTATGGCGGAGGTGGAGGGTTTGACGGCGCATCGGGCGAGTGTAGATGTTCGATCCGGCTCCTGATTCATAACTTGTGAACCGCGACCACCAGGCGCGGCTTTGATATATGTACGTTCGCCCTGAAATTGCCGCGATGGATGGTTATACGCCTGGGGAGCAGCCGCAGGCGGGGAAGTTCATCAAGCTGAACACGAATGAGAATCCGTATCCGCCGCCGGCGGGAATACGGCGGGCGGTTGAGGAGGTGCTGGAGCGGGGGTTGCAGAAATATCCGGATCCGATGGCGAATGCGTTTCGGACGCGGGCGGCGGAGTTGCTCGGCTTGCCGGGCAAAGACTGGGTGTTGTGCGGCAATGGCAGTGACGACATTTTGACGATTTGCACGCGGGCATTTGTGGGCCAAGGCGATCTGCTACGGCTGCCGTACCCGAGTTACATCTTGTATCGCACGTTGGCCCAGTTGCAGGGAGCGCGGTGGGAGGAAGTCCGGTTCAACGCGGACTGGTCGTTGCCGGAGGCGTTTGGGTCGGCCGGCGGGACACTGCTGGACAAGCCAGCAGTGGCACCCGGTGGATTGAAGCTGGCGTTTTTGCCGAATCCAAACAGTCCGACGGGGACAATGGTTAGTCGGGAGGCAATTTTGGAACTGGCGGAGCGGCTGCCGTGTCCGCTGCTCGTCGATGAGGCGTATGTCGATTTCGCGGATTTCTCGTGCGTCGATCTGGTGGCGAAGAACGAGAAGATTTTGGTTAGCCGGACGTTGAGCAAGTCGTATGGGTTGGCGGGGCTGCGGTTTGGCTATTTGGTGGGTCAGCCGCAGATGATTAACGAGCTGATCAAGGTCAAGGATTCGTATAACTGCGATTCATTGTCGATCGCGGCGGCGACGGCGGCGATCAACGATGAGGCGTGGCTGGCCGACAATCGCCTCAAAATCGTTGCGACTCGCGGGCGATTAACGGCCGGATTGCAGGAATTGGGCTTCGAGGTCATCTCGTCGCAAGCTAATTTTGTGTGGTGTACGCACGCAAAGCAGGCAGCGAAACCACTGTATGAGAAGCTGAAGGCGGCTCACGTGTTGGTGAGGTATATGAATTATCCGGGATGGTGCGAGGGGCTGCGGATTAGCGTGGGGACGGATGAGCAGATTGAGGCGCTGTTGGGGCTGCTGAAGGCGATGGTTTAGGAAATGACGAATGACGAAGCACGAATGACCAATGTAGTTCGATTTCTAGCAATCAAAACTTAGAAACTTATCGCAATGCCTCGTACCGCAAAAATTGATCGCGCGACGCGTGAGACGCAAATCAAGCTGGAGCTGAACCTGGATGGGAGCGGCACGGGGTCGTGGCAAACGGGGGTGGGTTTTCTCGACCACATGCTGGAGCTGTTCACGCGGCATGGGGCTTTTGATCTGAATGTCGAGGCGAAGGGGGATTTGCATGTCGATCAGCATCACACGGTGGAGGATGTGGGCATCTGCCTGGGACAGGCGGTGAAGCAGGCGCTGGGCGACAAGAAGGGCATCCGGCGCTACGGCCACTTCACGCTGCCGATGGAAGAGACGCTCTGCACGACGGCGATTGATCTCTCGGGCCGCTACTATCTGGTTTTCAACGCCCCGTTCAGCAATCCGAAAATTGGCGATTTTGACACGGAGCTCGTCGAGGACTTCTTTCAAGCCTTCGCGGCCAACGCGCTCTGCAATCTGCATGTGCTGATCCATTACGGCCGTAATAATCACCACATCTCGGAAGCGATTTTTAAATCGGGGGCGCGAGCGCTCCGCCAAGCCGTCGAAGCCGACCCGCGGATGACTGGCGTACCGAGCACCAAGGGAACGCTGACTGCCTAACGCGAAGCGCGTTATTCACGCGAGCAGCCAATGCCAAGTTGTTCGGCCATCCAGGCTTGTACCTTCTCGGCTTCCACGCGGCCATCGAGTCGCTTGGCGATCTGCAGAGTGGGAATCGGAATAAAAGTTTCGTCAGATTCTTCGTCCTCATCGCCGGCGATGATTTGCTTGGTGACGGGATCGAGCAGCATTGTTGGACGGATGCTGATGCACCACCATTCGCCGTTGCCTTTGCGAAACTCGATTTGGCACTCCAGGCGCGTCGTGGTGTCGTGCGGCACTGTCACGCGGCGACGAAACCCCCAGAGGCCACTCTCGATCGCCAGCCAGGTGTCGCCAATTTCGATCGAGCTTCGCCAGAGGAGCATTTCAACGCCCGTGTAGAGGCCGATGAACAAAAACACCGCCGCGAAGATTCCGCCAAACGCGGTGAAGGGTGAAGCACGAAACCACATGATTACGGCCCATAGGCCTACCGCGCTGACGGCCGTCACTCCGATCACGATGCACAGGCCGGCTGGGTCGAGGAGCGAGAATTCCCAGGATTCGTTGCCGCTAGGCAGGATTTTGCGTTGCCAATGGACGCGCTGTAGCACTGTGGGAACATGCACTGCCTCGTGATACGGTGCGACTAGTTCCTCCGCCAGCTCAAAATCTGGCCGGCTGTCGGAGGTTCTGAATACGGGCACCTCGAACGCGCAGCCGCCAAGAGCGGCCTCATTCTTCACGTTGACATTCAGCTTCCAGCGAACGGGCCGCTGGCCGGGCACCGGCTTCAGTGTGGTGGCGGCGCACTCGATGGGAATGGCAAAGCTGACGGGAATGGCGGTCGTGCCGCGCTGGATGGTCGGCAACGGCTTATCGATGTAGAGGACGGAACTCCATTCCGTGCGGCCCTCGGTGTGGTCTTCCGAATAAACGGCTCGGCTACGCTTTTCGTTCGAGCGCATACACTTCAGCGAGACCTCGAACGAAGTACCAGGTCTGAAATCTTCATGCAGAATCACCACGCCCGTTAGTGGTCCGCCGATGATGCCGGGCACGTGGGCCAGTCGAAATTCGGCCTGGTTCCATTTGCGGTTCATCCAGGCGGCGCGTGCGAATAAGAGCAAAATCACGCCAAGGCCCCCGAGCCACCAGCTCGCGTTGCCATTGTTCACACTGATCGCCAGCGGCACGAAAACAGTCAGGAAGACGGCCGCCGCGATGGAAAGGCCGATGATCGCAGTTCGGTTGCTGAGGCGGATATGCTTCTCAGCCCACATGGGGTTGATGCGCCACGGCTCGTCCGGGAGTTCTTGCTGTCCGACGCGCAGTTTTCGTTCCTGGTTGATGCAGTACTGCAGGAACCAGACTGCGAGGCCGCCACCCCAGAGGCGCCCGGCAACGGCGGCAATCAATTCACACGCAGCCGGCCATTCGATCTGACCGGCGATCGCTTTAGCGACGGCGGTTGCTGCCACGGGCATGTTTCTCAGTCCGCCGAGTACGAAGAGGATGCCGATGAACTGCAACAGGCGCATGAAGAAAAGGAAATAGAGCGTTTGCATGCACCGCATCCGGTTTGGGGCAGTGATCAAACTGCCCAGCGTAATGCATGGGAACGCTAGATGCCCGAAGGGGCATCGCTTTTGGCATCCGCGGCGCACTCGATAACGGCTTAACTCGCCCTGAGCAGATATCCGCGGCCGCGAATGGTTTGAATCAGCGGCTCTTCAAAGCCTTTATCGACTTTGCCGCGGAGCCGATTGATGTGGACCTCGACGACGTTGGTGACGCCTTCCCAATCGGCTTCCCACAGGTGCTCGCACAGCATTTTGCGGGTCACGACTTGTCCCGCGTAACGCATTAAGAATTCGAGCAGACTGAACTCCGTCGGCGTGAGCGTGATTTCCGTGCCGACACGCGTGACGCGGCGCGTCGCCAGATCGAGCGTCAGCGGCCCGACAGTCAGCGTGGAGCCCGGCCGATCTTGTGCCCGACGGCAAATCGCTTCGAGGCGAGCGAGCAGTTCGGGAAACGCAAACGGCTTGACCAAGTAGTCGTCCGCGCCGGCATTCAGCCCTTGCACGCGATCATCGACGGAGCCCATCGCGGTGAGCATCATCACCGGGGTGCGGATGCCGGCCTTGCGCATCATCCGCATGACATCTTTGCCCGGCAGATCGGGCAACATGAGATCCAAAATCACCGCGTCAAACTTTTGTGACGTGGCTTCTTCGAGGCCGCGCTGTCCGCTGCGAACCCAGCGGCATTCGTGACCGGCTTCCGTCAAACCACGATGAATGGCTTTGCCTAGCGCGTTGTCGTCCTCGATGATCAAGAGGTCCATGTCTCGGTTGCCTGAGGCTGCTGCGTAGTTGGATGTTGTATTCATAATGCCCTGGAGTCAACTAGATGCCTATTCTTCCGTGGACATGGGCACTTGGCGAGAGAAACCGGGCCTACCTTGCTGGTTCGTAACGCCCCGCGGCCATTGCCTCGCTCTCGATAACCGAAAATCATTACTAACGGGCCGTGGTGGATTGGCTATGGCGGCATGAATCCCATTAAAAGCAGTGAATGACTGCCCATGAAATGGCTGATAGTCGTTGCCTGCCATGTAGTTACGACTGTTAACAAAGTTGTAACCGATGTGGCGTATTTCACCCGTTAAATGAGCGTATAGAGTGAACATGTGAGTTCGTAAGAATGGTTACCTCGTGAAAGATCGCTCGCCACGTTGTCGGACGGCTCCCTTGCCGCTGGCCGACCGGAACGACGAAGACACGTCCGCCACTCTTGCCCCGACGCAGCCTTTCGACCGTTTCCCATCCGCAAGCAGCCAACTCGTGACTGCGACAACTATGTAAGGGTATTGGCGATGGAACATACCTCCATTCTGCACGAGTTTGCCAACAATGTTTTGCACAATTTGTTCAAGCCGTTGTTGCTCTTCTTCTACATGGGATTTCTGATTCCCATTCTTAAAGTTCCGTTCGAGTTTCCCAAGGTTATCTATCAAGCGATTACGATCTTTCTCTTGATCGCCATCGGTTGGCATGGCGGCGAGGAATTGGCCTCGCTCACCAAGCACGAGTTCTATCAGGCCGGCGGGTTCATGGTGATCGGCTTTATCACCAACGGCTGCATTGGCTTCCTGGCATATCTATTTTTACGGGGATTCACCCGCCTGCGTCGGATTGATGCGGCCACGGTTGGTGCGTATTACGGCTCCGACTCAGCCGGCACCTTTGTGACCTGCGTAGGCGTGCTCAGCGGATTGATGCTCGCTCAAAAGGCTCTCAAAGACGCTGGCGGGTTGTCACCCTACGAAGACTATTCTTACGCGCAGTACATGCCCGTCATGCTGGCGGTGATGGAAGTTCCCGGCTGCTTGGTCGGATTGGCCCAAATTGCTCGTTTGCGACATTCCGGAATGGACCGCTGGGGAACGATGCCCGATGAGCCTGGCTATAATCAGCCGCCCGTTGTGGCCCCAATCAGCCACGGTCATGGTGACGAAGGAGAGGACTCGCATGGTGGACATGGCCATTCGCCGCAGTCGCCGAAGAGCGTCAAGCATGCCTATTCCACGAGTTCCGGCGGTTCGGCAACGGCTGTGGCCGAGGCGGAGGAGACCCGCATTGTCGAAGATGCCGCGCATGCTACCGCCGCCGCCAAGAGAAAGTCCGAGGGAATCTTCAGTCCCAAGGTGCTACACGAGGTCTTCTTAAATCCTGGCTTGTACCTGCTGTTTGGCGGCATCGTCGTGGGATACGTCGGTCGGTTGCAGGGTCCGAATGTTACTGGGGTCGATGACCCGTTCTTTATCACGATGTTCCAGGGCGTGCTGTGCTTGTTCCTATTGGAAATGGGCATGACGGCCTGCCAGCGACTTCGCGATCTCAAGACGGCTGGCATACCGTTTATTATTTTCGGAATTGTCGCTCCCAATATCTTTGCCACGATCGGCATTACCGTGGCTCACTGCTATTCGCACGCGTTGGGCGAGCCGTTCAATATCGGGACCTATGCCCTGTTCGCCGTGCTGTGCGGTGCGTCGTCCTACATTGCCGTGCCCGCCGTTCAGCGGATGGCAATTCCCGAGGCGAGTCCGACGCTGCCGTTGGCTGCGTCGCTGGGTCTCACGTTCAGTTACAACGTGACCATCGGAATTCCACTTTACATTGAAATTGCCAAAGCAATCACCAAGGCTTGGCCCGTCGTCGCGGCCGCCCACGGAGCTTAACCATCATGTCTTTTACACGTCTGTGGAAGGCCGTCGTCGTTCTCGACACGGCCCTCGAGCACGATATGCTGGCCAGGTTTGTGGAACTGGGCGCGTCGGGCTATACGTCGATGCCCTGCAATGGAGCGGGCCGGCAAGCCGTCTATCAAGAACCTTTCTCCAGTCACTCTCAATTACGAGTGGAGGTGATTGGCACGCGTTCGGTCTGCGAACAAATCGTGCGTTATGTCTCCGGACCTGAATTCCGAGGACATCCGGTCGCGGCTTATCTGGAAGGGGTCGAGGTCGTTCAGCCCGAGCGGTTTGTTGGCAATTGGCCGAAGGAATAGATGGTATCGCGTGAATCCCGCAGGAATGATTCGCGCGTAAATCAAAAGCTCGAAATCCGAAGCACGAAATAAATTCAAAGGCCTGAAATTCCAAAGCCTGTCAGTCAACCGGCACTTTTGGAAATTCAGTCATTCGAGCTTATTTCGGAGTTCGTGCTTCAAGTTTTCTAGCGGCACTCCAGCGACGCGCGGCGCCGTAAGCTAGTGAGAGACCTGATCGGCGGGCATTTCGACCCGGGCAGATCCGTTGCTGCCACGAACGTGATCGGGCGCGAGAATCTCCGCCATTTTCATGGCCAGCGCGTGAAAGTCCTTGGGATTGGTCGGCGCTAGCGCCAGCCGTACATTCTTGTCGGCAAACGTGGCCGCGGGATCGACGGGCATGCAAACCTGGTGCGTGCGGATATTGTGGACTCCGTAGAGCACTTCAATTTCCCACTTGCCGTTGCGCTCGACCTCCGATCGAAGATCGAACGCCGCCTGAGCCGCGTTGATCGACACGGCTGACTCGATCAGCGCCTCACGATAGCCGGGCATATCTTTGGCATCGTTGCCCCAGACCTCTTTGATGCCGTTAGCAGCCTCGCGGACGGAGACAAAAATTCGTTGCACGAGCCCGCGGAGCATCGGCGACATCGACTTCGACCAGAACTTGACCGGCCGCAGATACGCATCGACCGCTCCCGACACCGCGCCGCAGCCACTGTGGCCGAGAATGACCACGACTCGAACGCTATCGCTGAGCGCGTTGAGGGCGAAATCGACGCTGCCCATACACACGTCGCCCAGCACATTGCCGGCCACGCGAATCACGAACAAGTCGTTAAAACCTTGGCCGAACAGCATTTCGGTGGGCACGCGAGCATCGGAACAGCCGACGACGACGCCGAACGGGCTTTGTTTGGGCATTTCTCCCTTACCGAGAATCATGCCCACTTCCCGGGCGTTGCAGGGCACTACATACCGCGGTTCGCTCTCGGTCAGCGAAGCCTTGCGACAACTTTCCATCCAACGTGCGAACGTCCGATTGCCATCTTCCAGCGTCCGCCGCGCGCTCTCTGCGTCGTTCGGTAGCGGCTTTGCCGAGGGATTGGTCGGATCAAACCGGTAGATATAGTCGATCGTGTTCATGGAGAATTGAAGCAGCGTCCAAGAAATGGAAATCTTTCGTAACCGTCATCTAATCATGCGCCATAGCCGTCAACCGGTCCAGCGACGACGTGTTGGCGCAGTCCAAACCGGTGGCTTCTGACCGAAACGAACAAAAAAGTAATCCAGCAGCGTTTCTTGGAGCCTAAGCGGGAGCGGCCAACCGTAGCCGAATTCGTAAGAATTCCATCTGCCAGAACGGGGAATTCTCACGAATTCCGCTACTCTTCCGAGGAAATCGGCGGCGCGCTCAGGGCCCGGCCAGCGCCGGCAGCTCGTCGGCCAGGCGAGCCTCGCGATATTCCAACAACTTGACAGCCGCTTCGTAGCGGGATTCGACACCTGGCTGCGGCAAGAGTCCTCCGCCCAGGATGAGGATCGTGAAAATGAGCATCGCCACTTGCTCGGGCCAGCGAATTCGCAGATCGATCGAGGAGACATGCCTTGTGCCGGTGAAAACGCGAAAATAGGCATGCAGAATTGCCAGGCCATTGAGCGCTCCAGCGATGACAATCGCCATCCCCACGAAAGGATAAATCTCCACCGCCCCTTCGATCAATAATTCGGTCCCCACGAACCCCAGCGTGCCAGGAAAGCCCATGCTGCCCAGGCCGGTGATGAGAAACAAAATTGCCAGCGTGGGCATGTGCTCATACAGGCCGTGAAACTGATCCAGCGATAGCCGGCCGCGACGAGCCTCCACCGAACGGAGCGTGAGGCCGAAACCGGCCAGCGACAGGCCGACCGAAATCCAGACGCAGAGCGCGCCGGTCAGACCCAAGCGGTTGGCCACTTCCATGCCGACGAGCACCAGCGACGAATGGCTGAGGAAGACATAGCAGTAGAAACGTCGGGCCTCATGCTGCACCAGCGCCATGGCCGCCGCATAGACGGCCGTCACCAGCGAGAGCAGCGCGAGCGAACGCAAAATCCAATCTGGAGCGGAGGGCAAAACGAGACGAACGGCCGCATAGGCCCCCACCATCGGTGTGACAAACAGCAAGGCTGTGCCGAACGACGCATGCTCGAAAAGATCGGTCATCCAGCAATGCAGGGGAACGATCCCGCTACGAACGAGAATCGCCGCCATCAAGAGCACGGCGGATAGCGTGTACCAGGAGTGGGAACTGCCGGCGAACGCTTGAATGGCCAACCCCGCGAAGAGCAAGCCGATGAACAGGCCCATGTGGAGGACGTACACCCGGGTTGGCTTCTTTCGTGACCGCAGCTCCAGCCACGGTGGAATCGTTCCGATTGCCAGGAGGGCCGCAATCACCCAGGGCTGCTTCGTCGCAAAAGTGGCGAGCAAAATCGACTCGCGCACCAGCACCGAGGCGAAGGAAAATCGCTTCACTTTGGTGCGGAGCGTCGCCAATTCCATCAACAAAAACAAGAGTGCGGCCAGCGGCAAGAGCGGTGCGCTAAACTCGTCGATCATGAACAAATCACTACCCACAATCGCACCGATGCGGTCCCATTGCTCGCGAGCCATGGCAGCCGTATGAACGGCTGGCAGCGACAACCAAGCGCCGCACGTGCAAATCAGCGTCACGCCAGAGATCCATAGGCTGTGCAGCCGAGCCGCATCCGGATCGCGCAGCCAGCGGACCCAAATCGCGCCAACCAGCGGCAGTAGGACCGCCAATTCGATCCAGGGAATGAAACTGGTCGTCATGCGAGCTCGTCTCCCACGGGCTGAGGCGTCGCTGCTGGCACACGATCCGATTCACGCGACTGAGTTTGTGACAGAAAATCCGTCCAGCGGCGTTCCATGGCATCACACCAACGAAACACGCGCAAGAACGGCCGAATGATGAATTCGTCGATCATTGCGTCCAAATAGCCGCGCTCCAGCGAGAGTCGATAAAGCGTTAACCGGGCCCGCTCGGGAATCAGCCGCTCCCAGGCGCTCGGCTCATTGTGAAGGTGATCGCCGATGGCGTTTTCGAGCATGTGATAGTCGTGCAAGAGCGTCGGTGCCCGCACAAGCTGAAGCGTTCGGAGGCATGCATGGCCAATGATGTGAATGAGGGCGACATAGGACCATCCCAGGCCAATTTCCGCGGTGATGATGCCCACCTGTGTCAGAGAGGCAAACGCCAGGGCCGTTTTCACATCGGATTGCACGCGGCCGACGAGCGCCCCGTAAGCGGCCGAGGTCAGTCCCAGGGCCACGACAATCCAGCTCAAGAGCGGCGAAGCGGCCAGGACGGGACTGACGCGTAGGAGCAGAAACGTGCCGAGGTGAACCGACAGCGCCCCATAAAACACGGCGCTCGAAGGGGTTGGCCCTTCCATCGCGCGAGGCAGCCAGCCCGAAAATGGCACGAGCGCCGATTTGCCCGCGGCGGCAATCAACAACAACAGCCCGACGAACAAAGCCTCTTGGGGAGTCATCGCGGCCACGCCATGCGGCCACGGCTCGCTCCCCATCAGCTTGGCGAAATCGCCGCCACTCGTCAGATGATGCAACGTCAAAGCCGCAATCAGAAACGCGGCATCCGCCACGCGATAGACCGACCAGACGCGCTGCCCATTCAGCACGGGCGAAGGCCGCTCGTGGAAGTAAGCCACCAAAAGCGCGGATGACAAACCCACCAACTCCCAACCCAAAAACAGAACTTCAATCGTTCCGGCCAGGGAGGCCAGGGTCATGCCCAAGAGGAACAAGGCAAAGAGCAGGAAGAACCGCCCATAACCGGACTCGCGATGCAGATATTGATTGGCGAAAGCCCCAATCGTGCCGATGAGCACGAACGATAAAATCGCAAACGGCACCGACAGCCGATCAAACACAAACTTGAGGTGGAAATGAAAATCTTCCGCGTGCAAAACGACCCAATCCCCGACTTCGATGGGCACGTTGCGCTGACCCGTAATCAACATCAACACCAGCACGGCTACCGCACACAATAATCCGCCCACGACGCTGACTTGCGTCACGCGCGCGATGCTTGCTTCGCCGAGCGGGCGACCGATGAGCGCGGTCACTCCCAAAATCGCCACGAGGAGCGACGGGAAAACGACCACGCCCAGGCCCAGCGCATACAGCACTTGTTGTTCGGTCACGCCAGGGACTCCGGAGTGCGGCCCGAGCTTTGGTCGGACGACGAAACGATACTGGCGTAACCCAAGTGATCGCGCCAGCCGCGATACCAATCGACCGACGACTGCATGACAGGTAGGTCCATGGTTTCGGAGTGATGCGGCTCGAACCGGCCACGGCGATAGACCTGAATGGCGGCCGAATGGGGATCGAGTACTGCGAGCTGGACCCATTCATTGTTCACGAGTTGCCTAATAGCCGCATTGCGCTCCATGACACTCAGCATCGCCTCCGGAGTCGTCTCAATGATGAACAGAATCCGCACCGGTTCATGCAGTTCGACCATTTGCCACGGTAAACCGGTGCGCAAGTCGCTGGCCGCACCATCCATCACCCCCAACAACGAGGTGATGTTATGCGGCAATTTGGTGCCACAGCCGTAGCCGGTCGGATCGACATACGAAAAGTAGTATTCGAGGTTGATGCCGGCACACACGGGAATGGCGGCAGCGAGAATTCGCACCAGAATGGAGCTATCGACTGAATCCTGCGTCGGGTCGTAGGAGGTGAGGAACGTGCGCCGGTCCAAGAACAAGTTTCTGGTCCGCCAGCGGCGGCCGACATAGCACACCGCATTGGTGCAATGACCGTATTCGGGCCGCACCTGAGCCAGATCCTCGGCGCGGGACTCCACGTGCTTGAGGGCGTCCTCCGCCGTCAGCGATAGCTCGGCCGATTCGAACCGCCGGCAGCGTTCGTGTGCGTTGCGGCGGCGAGCCTCGTCGATCGTGTCGCGGGCCCGTTCGAAATCGGCCCGATGCGAAGCCGGCAATCGATCGAGGTCGTAGTAGCCCACGTTGTCGTCGCACGTGTTGTGATATGCGCCGACGAAGGCCGTCGTTGCGGGAATCACCAATCCGCGCTCGGCCAGCGCCGCGCGGACGCGCGGATCATTGGCCATCTGGGCATAGGCTCGCGCGTTCGGGCCGCCGCGACCGCCGCCACATGCGCCGCAGTCGTGGGCCGATTCATGGGGATTATTCAAACTCGACGAACCATGACCCGTGATCAGCACCAGCCGAGAAAATTGGCTGGTCAAACCGATGTCGCGCAGCACCCGCTCCACAATATCGATCATCTCGGCCAGTGTGTAACCGACGTGACCATTTTCGGGGCCCGGTGCTACTTCGCTCCGCTCCAAAACCAGGCGAGTGACCGGAGGCGGCTGCACAAAACTGCCAAAAGTGCGGCGAATCTGGGCCGTCAAGCGTGGAAATAGCACGCGCGCCACTAGCGGGATCGACGCCAATGGACCCACAATCGAAGCCAAGGCCCCGGCCAATCCCGCGCGGCTGCCGATGTGCACTTGATGAGAGGCCTTGCCGATGGCTCGTCGCGTCTCGGCCCGCAGGCGGTGCGATTGTTCCAGCGAATAGACAACTTCTTCCTGCACGTAGTGTTTTGGCTTGATGACAATCGGACATAGCGGCACGTAATGCGCATCGACCGTTCCTCGGTAATACATCGCCACCGCGTAAAATCCGGCAAAAGCAAAGGTCTCGCACCGAGGCTCGATCTCCTCCAGATGCCGGCGGAACGACTCTTCTCGTTCGTCCAAACAGCAGCAGATCTGAAACACGGGCACTTCTCGCTTGGGCTGTGCATAGGGGGCGTGAGCGAGCACCGCGTCGAGCGTTTGATTGCGATAGCGCCGCTCGAACGCCAAATGATAAATTCGCCGCCGTTCCAGGCTGGAAAACGTCTCGACCTCCTCGACCAATTGCGTCCATTCGCTGCGCGACAGCCGATTCAGATCAGCGGGAATCCAGCCCAGGATTTGAGCCAATTGAAAGATCAGGAACGTGCGTTGATCGATGCTGATCCGTCCCGGCTGCGGAATGATCCGCCGCAAGCGAGTTCGCAGCTCATGTAAATCGCCGCTTTCACCCAAACGGGTGCGGGCGACGTATTCAATGGCCAGCCGCAATAGCAGCAATCGCACCGCGACATACTCGACCAACGTTCCGCGCGGCGCCGGATGCACGGTCCATTCGGCGTTGGTTTCCATTTGCCACAACATGCCGGCCCAACCGCGCAGGGCCAGCAACGTTCGCTGCAAGTATGGCTCGGTTTCCGCCGGCGGAACGCCCAGTTGCCGCAGCGATTGATCGATTAACTCAAGCGCGCTTAAGCCACTTTCTTCGATCTGCTTCAGTTCCTTTGGTAAGCCACGCAGCCAGCCTTCCACCTGATGGCTGTCTTTGTACAAAGCGATGAAAGACCGTAAAAAACCGGCCTCTCGCCCCGGCAGCGACCAACCAGAAATCCCTTGATCGAGAAAGGCAGCACTAAACCGGATCAAAATGTCATGCACCATCCGGTCGGTATCGACGCCGGTGGCTTGCAACAGCAGATCGCGATGGCGAATCAGTGGCGGCGAGGTCGGAGCCGTCCGATCGACGCCCTGCACGCCGCGATGACAAATTCGCCATAGCGCGTGTAGCGTGAACGACTCCCACGTTTCGGGAGTCCAGTGCTCGATCTGCGATTCGCCGAAGCGGGCAAAGAGGCTTGCCAGGGCATCGCGAATGTGCTTTCCTTCCGCGTCCGGGCCCGTCCGCAGATCGCGCATCACCCAACGGCGGGTGCGCTCGATCATTTGCTCGCGAACTTGAAATGGCGTCTCGCTGCGAAACCGCTTCAAGGCGTCTGTCTCGGCGATCAGCCACCGCAGCTCCGCGTCGGGCCCCAGCCGCAGCGGATGTTGCAGCATCGCCAGGCGAATGTGATGCCGCGTGCCAAGAAATCCGACGAATTGATCTCCCGAATCCCCTAAATCGTCGATCAAGACCGCGGCGAGGTCTTCGTACAGAATGCGTCCGCGGGCCAACTTTTCGCGATAGCGATCTTCCGGCAAATAGGGGTGGCAGCCGTAAGTCGCCCCGCCTTGCTTCACCGCTTCATGAAACGAGAGATGCTCGAAGGCGTGGAGCGTGTTGTGATGAATAAAGACTTGGATCGGCCCCTGCGAAGGCAGCAGATGAGCGGCGTGCTCGATGGCATGAGCGAGCTTTTCGAGCTCAGCGGTCTGATGATCGGCTTCGCACGACTGTGTGGCGACGGCGGTTGATTCATCCACGTCGGGACCGACACCTTTCGTAGCGGACGAGGAACCAGCGGCCTACTTCAGCGCGGCGAGCCGGTGCAGCTTGCCGCTCCAATCGTCCGTGAAACCAAAAACCCTCAAGGCAGGAGTATTCGATACAAGCCGGAGACTTTGTCTTTTCATCACCAGCGTACCGGACTTGCTGTGGGAAGAGCACGAACAAGTGGCGTGTCGCACGAGTCAACGAACAATCACAGGAATGCTGACTAGCTTACCCTACCGCTACAACGCGCTGAATATCGTTACGACCCTTACCGGCCTGTTAGGAAAACTCGTAAGTCGTGTGTGAGTTGTATGTTGCGTCGTAATCTGCATTCGATTCACCGACTTTCCGCCGCTAAACTAACGGAGTTTTAATGGAGCAATAAGACGCCTCCATGGGGGCCAAAAAAGCCTGTGATTTCTCTGCATTTACCGCTATGCGTGGCCTAGATTTGCCAGTCACGTGGCAGTGCGCCGCGTGCAATGAAGGCATTTGCGCTGAACAGCTAGCTGCTCGTTCGGCGTTTGTCGAAGGCCGCAGAGGCTTTGAAAGCAGATCATGGTTGTCATCGTCGGTTGCATTGTCGTTGTTGCCTGCGTGCTCGGTGGCTTTACGCTATCGGGCGGCCATATCGGTGCGCTGATCCATCCGGCTGAAATTTTGACGATCGGCGGCGCGGCGGTGGGCGCGATGATTGTCATGGCGCCGGTCAAGGTTCTCAAGGACTTGATGATGGCACTCTTGCAATCGCTCAAGGCATCGCCGTTTAGTAAAAAGGCCTACAGCGATCTGTTTCAGGCGATGTATGAATTCTTCCGCCTCGCCCGCCGCGAGGGGCTATTGGCCTTGGAGCCACATTTGAGCGATCCGCATCACAGCACCATTCTGCAAAAATACCCGATCCTGCACAGCAATCATCACGCCACTTCGTTCATCTGCGCCTCGATCGCGCCGGTGATGGATGGTTCGGTGACGCCGCAGCAGTTGCCCGGCTTGCTGCAAGCCGAACTAAAGACCATGGAGGATGAGCACCACGCTCCGATCTCCGTGTTGTCCAAGACGGCGGACGCGCTGCCGGGGTTCGGTATCGTCGCGGCCGTGCTCGGCATCGTGATCACGATGGGCGCCATCAGCGGGCCGGTCGAAGAGATCGGTCACAAAGTCGGTGCCGCTCTCGTCGGTACGTTTCTCGGGATTTTGCTGTCTTACGGCTTCATCGCCCCCATGGTGACGAAACTGGAGTTCATGGGCATCGCCGAACTGGCCTACTTCAGGACCATCGCCACGATGGTGCAAGGCTTTGCCGACAATCAGCCGCCCAAGATCATTTTGGAAATGGCCCGGCGCGGCATGGGCAGTGAAGTGCGTTTGACGCAGGAGGAACTCGAAGCCCTGTTAAAAGCCGTCGATTCGGGCGGCTAGTCAATTCACATACTCACCACTCCCTTACTCACCCACTCACTCCTAGGACTCTCTCATGGCCGGTAAAGGTGGTGGTGCATGGAAAGTCGCCTACGCCGACTTCGTGACGGCCATGATGGCCTTTTTTATGGTTATGTGGCTCGTGGGGCAGAACGATAAGACCAAGGAGGCGATCGCGCACCACTTTAACGACCCCTTTAACCGGGAGTCCGACGAAGATGGCACCGCGCATCAGAAGCCGCCGCGGCATCCGGCTCCCGCGCGTTCCACGAAACATCCTGAACACGAGAAGGAAGCCGGCGGCAGCCAGTCGGTCTTGTTGACAACGCAAGGCGGCCAGCGAACCAGCATCGGCATGGTCGTGCATTTCGCTGATGAAACGGTCGAACTGGATGCCGAAGCCCATCGCCGGCTGGAAGAAATCGTGCCGTTGCTCGTGGGCAAGCCACAGAAGATCGAGGTTCGAGGCCATTCGTCGCGACGACCCATTCCGGCCGAAAGCCCCTTCTCCGACCATTGGCGGCTGTCGTATGAGCGCTGTCTCGTGGTCATGACCGAGCTGGAAAAACTGGGCATTCCGCGCGACCGCGTTCGACTCAGCCAGGCCGCTGGCAACGAACCCTTGACCGCTCCCGACGAACAACTGGCCGGCGGCGGCTATGCCCGCGTCGAAGTCAGCTTGCTCAACGAAACCACCGGTGCGAAGGTTGCGCAGCCCTCGGGCAAATCGAAGCCCAAATTGAAGATCACCCCCGCCGTGCATGATGCGCATTCCGCGGCTGATCCTCACGCGACTAATCCTCCTGCCGCCGATGCTCACGCGCCCGCCTCGAAGCCAGCCGATCCTCACTCTGGCAGTTCGCACGGGAACGATGCGCACGGCAGCGACGCTCACCCCGCCGAGCCCAAGGCCAGCGATTCTAAGCACGGTTCCTCGGCATCGCACGGTCATTAAGTGCGATCCGCTTGGCTCTCGGGCTCGTGTCTTGGCTCGCCCCGCCTTGCTCCGCCGCGATTGGCGATTTAGCGTAATGCGAGAGCATTCATTTAGACACAGTGCCAACGCATTCGTTCAAACGCAAATTCGAGGAGCGACCTCATGTTGAAAGAGCTGTTCAATCTCTCCGGCCGCACGGCCCTGATCACTGGCGGTAGCAAGGGAATTGGTAAGGCCGTAGCCCGCGGCATGGCCGAAGCCGGGGCGAACATTGCCATCTCCGCGCGCCACGAGGACGAGCTGAAGAAGGCCCAGGTCGAAATTAGCGACAATCTGAGTGTCCAAGTCAGCTACTTCGTCGCCGATATGAATGATCGCGGGGCCGTGAAAAAACTCGCGGCTGACGTGCTGAAAACATTTGGCCGCTGCGACGTGCTCTTCAACAACGCCGGCAGCAACAAGCCGCAAGCGCTCGTCGATACGACCGACGAAGCCTGGGACAACATTGTCGAGCTCAATCTGACCAGTTGCATGTTGCTGAGCCGGGAGCTGGTCCCCGGGATGATCAAGAACAAGTGGGGCCGGATCATCTATACGTCGTCGATCATGGGCTTGGCCTCCAATCCGGCTCGCGGCTGCTATTCCGCGACGAAAGCCGCCCTCATTGGCATGGCCCGCGCTCAAGCGTTGGAACTCGGACCGCATGGCATCACCGTGAATTGCCTCGCCCCTGGACCGATCGCCACCGATCTACCGATGAGCCTGCTCTCGCCTGAGCAAAAGAAGGTCTTTTCCGACCGAACGGCTGTGAAACGCTGGGGCCAGACCATCGATATGGTTGGCCCCGTGCTGCTGCTCGCCACCGACGCCGGCGCTTACGTCACCGGCAACGTCATCCTTGCCGATGGCGGCATTCTTTGCCGCACGTTTGATTGATTTAGCCCTTCATGCGGAGCATGGAGACCAGGAACGACAGCACGTCGGCAGCGGCTTCGATCTGCTTGGTCGTGGGCGTGCCGGCGCCGTGGCCGGCGCGGGTTTCGATGCGGATGAGCACCGGTTTGTCCGCGGTTTGGGCGGCTTGGAGCGTCGCGGCGAATTTGAAGCTGTGAGCTGGGACGACGCGGTCGTCGTGGTCGCCCGTCGTGACGAGCGTGGCCGGGTATTTCTTGCCGGACTGGATGTTTTGTAGCGGCGAATATTTCAGCAGATTTTTGAATTGGGTTGCGTCGTCGGAAGAGCCATATTCGTTGACCCAGGCCCAGCCGATCGTGAATTTGTGGAAGCGGAGCATGTCCATGACGCCGACGGCGGGCACTGCCGCGGCGAAGAGGTCTGGCCGCTGCGTGATGGCCGCGCCGACGAGTAGGCCGCCGTTGGAGCCGCCGCGAATGGCCAATTTTTCGGGGTTTGTGTACTTGTTGTCGATCAGCCATTGGGCGGCGGAGATGAAGTCGTCGAAGACATTTTGCTTGTTGCCGAGCATTCCGGCTTCGTGCCACTCGCGGCCGTATTCGCCGCCGCCGCGGAGGTTCGCGACTGCATACAACCCGCCCATTTCGAGCCAAGCGATGGTGCTGACCGAAAAATTTGGCGATTGCGAGATGTTGAAGCCGCCGTAGCCGTAGAGGATGGTCGGGTTTTGTCCGTTGAGCTGAAAACCTTTCTTTCCGACGATCATGAGCGGCACCTGTGTGCCGTCTTTGCTCTTGTAGAAGACTTGACGCGTCTCGAACTGTTTTTCGTCGAAATCCACTTTCGGCTGACGAAATACCGTGCTCTTTCCGGTCTTCATGTCGTAGCGATAGATCGATCCCGGATCGGTGTAGCTGGTGAAGGTGTAGAACGTTTCGTCCTTGTTCCGGCGGCCGGCGAAACCGCCGACCGATCCTAGCCCCGGCAGCGTTACGTCTCGAACTGGCTTACCGCTTAGATCGAAAATGCGGACGGCGGAGCAGGCATCGTGCAGATAACGCAGGACGAAGTGACCGCCGATTGTTGTGGCACCTTGCAGTGTGTCTTTCGATTCGGGGATGAGCGATTTCCAGTTGGCTCGGTCGGGTTTGCTGGTGTCGATTGCGATCATGCGGCGGAGCGGCGCGTCCAGATCGGTCACGACCCAAAATAGCGAGCCGTCGTTATCGACGAAGTCGTATTCGGCGTCGAAGCCCTTGAGCAGTTCGACGACCGGCGCGTCGGGTTGCTGCAAGTCCTTGTAAAAAATCTGGTTTTTTGGCTCCGTGCCGCGCCAGATCGAAATGATCAGGTATTTGCCGTCGTCGGTCACTTCGCCGTCGAAGCCCCATTCCTTCTCGTCGTCGCGTTTGTAAATCAGCGTGTCTTTGTCTTGCGTGTCGCCGAGCTTGTGGTAGTAGAGCTTTTGGAAGTAGTTGGCCTGGGTGTAGGTCTGATCGGCGGGGGGCTCGTCGTAGCGGCTGTAGTAAAAGCCTTTACCGTCGGGGGTCCACGAGACGCGGGAGAACTTGATCCATTTGAGGTGATCGGACAGCTTCTTGCCGGTGTCGGTATCGATGACGTGCCATTCCTGCCAGTCGGAGCCGGCACCCGCGAGGCCGTACGCCAAGAGCTTGCCGTCTTCGCTGGCGACCCAATTGGTGAGGGCGACCGTGCCGTCGGTGCTCATTGTGTTCGGGTCGAGCAACAATCGCGGCTGAGCATCCAGCTTATCGACGACATAGATCGCGCTCTGATTCTGTAAGCCGTTGTTATGGCTGTAGAGATAGCGGCCGCCTTTCTCGTGCGGCAGGCCATATCGCTCGTAGTTCCAGAGTGTTGTCAGGCGTTGGCGGAGCTTTTCGCGGGCGGGAATTTGTCCCAGCCAGGCGAACGTCACTTTGTTCTGAGCCTCGACCCACTCGCGTGTCTTGTCGCTATCCAAATCCTCCAGCCAGCGGTAGGGATCGGCGACCTTGGTGCCGTGGTATTCGTCGGTGTGGGCGGTTTTTTCCGAAGCGGGATATTTCAATTGCATGGAGCGGGATGATGTGGGAGCGGAGTACGCGGGAGCCGCGTGGCGGCGGCGGGGGCGTGCGGCCGAGGCGCTGCTCGCCATGAAACTCGTCGCGAGAAGCGTGGCTAACAAGGAGAGGCTGATTGTGAAACGAAAAACGGAGGAGGACATGGTGACAAAATGGCTGGGTAAAGTGGAGAAGTTCGGCTTTGTTATAGCGTGCAGGGGAGCGCGGGGAAACGCGAATCGGAAGGCTGGTGAGGCTATTTGCTCAACTGCTCAACTCTGCTGGAAGTTGGAGGCACCGGATTTTCGTAAGGCGTTTGCCAGACGTTATTTGGGACGATTCATCTGCGAAGCGAAGTGCTCAACTGGAGCGCGAGTTGAGCACTTAAGACGGCCAGTTGAGGGCTTAGCGACGGACTGTTGAGCCCTTATTCGGTCGTTGGCGTGAACGTGTGGTGTTCACGAAGCTTGTCGAGATGTCAAAGAGCGTCGCGCCAATTTGGCAGTGGCGGAGGCGATGTGAACAATTGTGCAATTCGTGTGCCAGTGGTTGATACTGGATTAAGTGGACCCGACTAATCGCCACCATTTCTCCATTTCTGGTAGTCGTCTGGAATCTTCATGCCCAGCGCCCGGCCAACCGCTTCGTGAGACGTTTGCTCGCGTGTTTCAATCGTAGCCGCGCCCGGAGCCCATCCAGCGGATACGTCGTCGCGAAATTTTACAAAGCGTTTTTCTTGGAATTCGTGATCATTCCCCCAGCCCAGCAGACATCCCACCACCACCATCAGCCACAGCAAATCTCGGATCGTGAAACGGAACATGTTGGGCCTATCGCTTGAAGAGGGAATCCACCAGAGCAGGCCAACGAACCCAAAGCCACGCCAGGGCAGCAATGCCCACCGCGAAAGTGATCCAGTTGGCCATCATTGGGCGGGTGCTGGAAGACATCAATAGAAGCACCACGCCAGCCAATACCGGCGGCGCCAGGCCCAAGACGATCAGCAGCGTGCGGAGGCGGTAACGCATACTAGTGGCGCAATTCCCAATTGACTGTGAATGGGAGGGTGTTCTTGGCCAAATGGAATTGGGGAGGAGAGGTTTCAGGTTGGGGCACGGTTTATCCTTCGCGCAGACCCCTCATCCCCAGCCCTTCTCTCCCGGAGTACCGGGGGAGAAGGGAGCCAAAGAGATATAACCTCATCGTTTCGAGGAACCGGGGAACTCGGGCACAGTCCACCCTACGAGTCGGTGGCGTTTGAAGTTGGCGTGCGGGCGGCGGTTACTTCGCGGGTGAGCGATGCCAAGAGTTCATCGCTCAGCGGTTTGAGCAGCAATAGTTTTTGGGCGTCGGCGAAGACGCGGTCGATGCGGAGTTGGGTGGTTTTGTCGCCGGTGGCGACTTGTTGGCGGAATTGGTCGAGGTCGCGGGTTAGATCGGCGCGGGTGTTGAGGCGGCGGAAGTCGTCGAGGAGTTTTTGGGCGTCGTCGAGCTTGCCGTCTTTCACGCGGGCGCGAATTTGGGCGGCGAGGATTTCGCGACGGGCGACGAGGTCGATCACGCGGCTGGTGAGGGCGGCGACGAAGCCTTCGGCGGCGAGGCGGCCATCGTCATCGACCATGTAAGCAGTCAGCGACTCTTCGTAGCCGGGGACGAGCGGCAGGCGGGCCAGCAGTTGTCGGCCATTTTTCACGACCAGCGTTTCCAAATCGGCGTTGCCGCGCGGAATCGTCAGCTCGCCGCGGCTGTCGGTCGTTCCCAGGAGTTGCGTGTCCTGGCTCTCGCCTTCTGGACGGCGGTGAATTTCATAACCGGTGAGCGGCTTGGCTTGGTCGCCGCGGGAGCGGAGCACCAGCCGGGTCGCTTCCAACCGGGGCCGCACCAAGAGGGCAAACCGCTGAATGCGCACTCCGCCCCGCGCGGGAATCGCCGCGCGAAAGCCGGAGCGCAGCGTGCATTCGAGCGTGGAGTCGTGCCGCTCATCGACGGTGAGGAAGCTCCAGGGAATCGCCTGCACGCCGCCCTTCGCTGGCTGGCCGCTTCTGTCATTGCGGCGAATCACCGGTCGCAGCACCATGCCCGGCTCGACATTCGCCGGCGAATCGGGATCGGCGATGAGTCCGCCGGCCCGCAGCCGGGCCGATAGCTTGCCATCATCGACAAGCTCAATTCGTGCCAGCGGCGTGAAGCTTTCGGCCAAGGCATCCGTCACGGCATTCGGCAGAGCGGCCAGCGTGGTGAACGAGATTTCGACGAGTGGCCCGACTTGGCGGCTGGGGCAATCGAGTTCTCGCATCCGCAGCAGATAGCCGGACTCGCTTTTGTGCAGCGCGGTCAGAAAAATCTTGTCTGTTTCCAGCTCTTTGGGGTCCACGGCGCTGGCGACCATGTCGGCCGTGAGCTGATCGAAGTGGGCCAGGAGGCGGCAGCGGAGCTTGCTTGGGGCGGCGGCAACTTCCACCGTGAGGACGCCGCCCCAGGTTGCGGCGATGCGCGCGGGCAATGTTTCCTGAAGGGTGGCCGGCAGACTGGCTGGCAATTGGGGCGTGGCTTCTTGGGCGATCCAGATGCGGGCTTGATAGGGGGTGAATTCCCAGGCGGCTTGGGCGTGGGCACGGTTTGCCAAGAGGGTGAACAGGGCGATGGCGAGCGCCGTGATGAATGACTGGCTGTGGCGGGCTATTCCGAGGCTCCTTCCCAGTTCAGACCCCTCATCCCCAGCCCTTCTCCCTGTCACTCTGGTCGGAGTACCGACGGTACCGGGGAGAAGGGAGCTAGAGACTTGTTGAAGGAGGCAGGGGCGAGCGCGTGTCATGGCAGGCCCTTTGCAAGCTGAGGGCGAACCTGCCAACGCTCGATGTCTTGATACAGTTGCAGCCGGCCGGGCTTTGGCCCTTCCAGCGTGCGGCGGTAGGCAAAATGATCGAACACTTGCCAGAGCGGCAAGATCGTCACGTCTTCATGCACCAGCCGATGGAGAACGAGGAGCCGCTCGCGGACCTGTTGCCAGTTGCGCGACGTTTGCAGATTTCTCAGGGCGAGCTGGATGTGTTCATTGGCCGAGGGCGTCAAACCGCCGGCCGCGAAGAGCCGATTCGCGTCAACGATCGGCTCCCAGGCCTGTAATTGCAGATAAACCAGGTCGCATTTCTTGTTGGCGTCGTCAAACCTCCCGGCGGGAAACTCGAGCAGCTTGCAGTCGATGCCGAGACGCTTCCAATCCCTCGCCAAACCGCGGCAGGCGATGCGAGAAACTTCGTCGGCCGGATGGCCCAACGTGAATGGCGTCAGCTTCGGGGCCTGCTTCTCCTGTTTCTCGAATTTCGACTTCAATTCTCCTTCCGCGAGCGCCATCAGGGCAATTCCCAGGCGCGGATCGAACGGCCGCGGATCGATTTTCGCGTCGTATCCATAAATGGGCAGCTCCATGCCAGTGACCGGCGCGGGAAAGGCTCCGCTCACGACGCGGCAGCCGGGAAGGGGCGTGCCCCGCAGCAAGCCCTGCGACAAGAGCAGCTCGCGATTGCTGCCATACAACAGCGCACGGCGAAACGTGGCACTCGACAAAAACGGATGGTCCGACCGCAGGGCCAGCGCGTGCGTCGTCGGTCCCGCATAGGGAGCGACCGCCACCGTGGCGTCGGATTTTAGGCCCGCGATGTCGCCGGGAAAAACCCGATCGAGTACGTCGACCTCGCCCCGCTTGAGCGCGAGCAGCGCCCGCAGCGGATCGGCAAACGTCCGCTCGACGATCTCCGCCGGCTGGCTGCTCTGCAAAAATCGGTAGCGCTCGTTGCGGGCAAAGCGGGCCACGCCGTCTTCGCGCGACAGCACCGCGTAGGGCTGATCGAGGGCTTCCTCCGTGCTGCCCGGCGGATCGAGCGGCATCGACAAAAGCGCCTCGGGCAACACGAACGACGTGCGAAAGTTGACCTGCACTTCGCCAGCCGCCGGCATCTCGACCGACGAGACGAGGCGCGACCAGGGCACGCTGTATTCGTCGGTTCCGGCGGTTGCTCGCGCCAGGAGCCGGCGAGCCAGATCGTAGGCAGCGGATGGGCCGGCGGTCGGGGATAACTTCAACGTCAGCGCCAGACTATCGTCACTTTTCACAAGCTGCGCGACAGGGCTTTCGTAGCGGCCCCCTTCGGTGCCGATCGCAGTGCGTTCGACGAACATCCGACCCACCAGGCGACCCGAACGGCGAGCGGCCACATCGAATAGCGCATTGCCCGTCAGCTCCGTGGCCGGATGCTCTACTCCCACGCGAACGAGTGGATGGCGGCGGGCCACTTCGGCGGTGACTTCCGCCGCGCCAGTCAATTGCGGCCAAATGATTTGTAGCAGCGACGCCGCGTCCTGAGCCTCGACAAACCGGCCCGCCTCCAGATGCTGCTTCGCTTCGTCACGATAGCGCGTGGCCAGTTCTTCGAGCTGTGCGCGCCATTTTTTCGCGAACGGCTCATCGTCGGCCTTGTATTGCCGGCCCAGGCGAGTGAGCAGACCGCGCGCGGCCGCATATTCCCGCTTTTGCACCTGCGAGCCGATCAGCCGATCGGCAATATCGCCCAGTCGCTGCAAGAGCGGCGGGCCGTTTTCTCCGGCTCGAAAATTCGGGTTCTGCGCGAGCAGCTCCTCCAGAATGGCCAGGGCCTCATCAAACTTTTGCTGCCGGAACGCGGCTGCCGAGGAGACGTACAGATAATTTTGCCGGGCATCGGCCAGGCCTGGAGCCTGTGGATAATACGTCAGCAGGAAAGCCAACTCCGCATAGGCGTCGTCGAGCTTCCCCTCGGCGACGAACTTGTTCACCTCCGCCACGACCAGCTGCTCGTAGAGTTCCAGCTTGGCGATGTTGGCCCAAGCCACGTCGTATTCCTGCTCGTCCTCCAGCAGCTTCACGCGGAGCTTGTCGGTGCGCTTGGGATTTTCCGGCACGCGGCGATTCGGCAAGCGCAACGGCGCGACCTTGAAGATTTTGTTGTCGTTGGCACGGTCGAGGGTGAGCACGTCATAGGGCGCTTGGTCCATCAGGCGGACGACGGGCTCCTGGGCCGAACCCATACCCGTTGTCACGCACAGCGTCACCAGCGCAGACCGCAGCGCGGATGCGAAGCGTGCGCGAGCTGAACAAAAAACGGGCATGGCTGGTGACTGCTATGGCCGCGGCGGAATGGGAATGCGATGCAGGACGCCGTCGCTGCCGGACAGATAGGCTTGCGATTTCCAAATGCAGATCGGACCGGCCAGTGGCTCCCCGACTTCGTGCCGCGAGAGTTCCTTGCCCGTCGCTGGGTCCAGCCGGCAGACGAGGCCCGATTGATGAGCCACCAGCAAGTCTCCCTCGGGCAAGGCGACGGGCGGACCGGCAATAAATCCGTGCTCCGGCGGCCGCTGCCACCGCACGCGGCCATCCCCGCCGAGGCAGACGAGTCCGTCGGGCTCCGCCGAGACGAACGCCAAGCCGCCGACGGCGAACGGACCCGCAATGACTCGCCCTTCCAGCGGAACCGGCTCAAACAACGATTTGGCCCGCGAGTCGAAACCGGCAATCGCGTCGGTACTTTCCTGACGCACCACGCCCATGATCGTCGAACCGGCCACAACCAGCGGCGAAACAATTGGACCACCCGTTTTCCCGTTGCCTACTTCTGACAATTGCTCTCGCGGCGGATCGCGCTTGGTCACCGCATACGTGGCGGCCCGCCCATCGCTGATTAAAAACGTCACGCCATCGGCTAGCGCGGCGGGGCGCGTCCACTGCGGCAAGGCATCGGGAACGAGCGGCGGCAGAAACGGCGTTGCGGCTGTATCGGATGAATTCGACTTCAGTAGCGCGACGCTGCCATTGGCCAGCGGCACAACCACTCCGCCCGATAGTGGAATCGCCGGCGCGCTGACTTTCGACGCTGGAGTGAAGGTCGTCGGCTGGCCACCCGCGGTCGTGTCGTAAGACAGGATTCGCCCACCCGCTTGGGCTTCCGTCCACACAAGCTTGTGGCCATCGGGCGAAACATACGCCTCGCCAAGCACCGACGCATTTTTCACATCGGGCCAATAGGCGGGCTTTAGATCTGGGCCATTTTTGAATGATTCATTGTTAAACAAATAAAGTCGCCCTTCAGCCGTCAGCCCTGTCACGGACGACCCGGATTCGGAGGCCACCAGGGCATTCAGCGGCGCGGCTACATGCGTTGTCCAGATCGGATCAGCACCCAGCGCAGGGCAACCTTCCAACAGCACCGCCGACACGCCGCTGCGCCGCCGCGCCACCACCAGCAGATCACCGTGCAGCTTCACCGGGGTGACAAACGCATCGTCGTGGTTCTCGGTCCATTTGCGGGCAAGCGTCGATAACGACGGCTGTACTTCTAATAGGACCTTCCGCCGGCCGGCCACCCACAGGCGATTCCGGTCGAGCGACAAAAACGCATGACGCGGCGTGGTTTCGCTCGCATCGATGCTGGCCAGAGAACGCAGGCGCTCCTGGGCACCTGCCGCATCGACATCAAACACCGTCACCTGCCCCAAATCGGTAATCGCCGCGACACGGGCCGCGCTGACCGCCAGCGGTGTGACAATCCGCCCCTTCAGGCGCTGCGCCCGACCAAACGGAGCGAGCTTTTTCGTTTGTGCGTCGGGCGACAGCACGCGAATCTCGGAATAGTCGTCAGCCGGGCTCGTAACCACCAGCAGTTGATCGAGCACGGCTACGGGCGGCACGAACAATTCCCCCGGTTGCTGGCCCAGATAGACCGTTTCGCCGCATGCCAGCGTGTTGGCATCGAGTACAAACAGCGTCGAATGCTCGCCGAGTTGATAGACGCGGGTTTGCCGAACCGCCGGAGCAACCACAATCCGCTGAGGCAACTGGGCCGTGGCGGCGATCGCTCCCGTTGCGGTTTCAATCGCCATCACTAGTCCGCTGTGCGTCGCCAGCAGCACGCGGTTGCCGGCCAGCACTGGTCCCTCCGCGTCGCCACTCAGCTTCTGTCGCCAAACCAGCTCGCCCGACGAACCCTTCACTCGCACGAGCTCATGCCGCTGCGCATCGATCAGCACGCAATCGGCGGTCGTCCCTTCGCCAATCGCGAGCGGCGCGTTCGTCGCCTCATAGCCGACAAACCGCCGCCACAAAACGCGGCCGCTCGCGGCGTCGATCCCATACACGGCCCCTTCGATCAGCAGAAAAACCGGCTCGCTGGTCGTGGCGGCGGCTGGCGCGCTTCCTTCTCGATAAGCCACGACGATGCGCTCGCTGGTCGGCGGGTGATCGGTTTTGAAAGGTTCTGGGCCGTCCGTCGTCACCGTCACGAGTTGCCGTTCCTTCTCTCCCACTTGCCGCACGGCGGCGACAAGCTGCGGATTCGTCGCCAGGCCTGGATACATCCGCAGCAGTTCGCCCTGCAACTGATAGGCGGCGGTGGCCTGTCCTTTTTCCGTCGCGGCGCCGATTTTTTCCACCGCCGTGGCCAAGTCCTTCTCTTGCTGGATACCCCGATCGGCCGATTTGAGCTTATCGACGATGCGGCTGATGTGTCCTTCGCGCTCTTTGCGTAGCGAGGCCGGCAGATAAGCCGGGTTGTTCACGAGCGCCAACGCTTCGCCCGCCAACTTCACGAACTCCATTTTGCGAGCCGCATCTTCTGTTTGGCTGGCTTGCGTCGCGAACCCATCGGCGATGTCGGGCAAGATCGTCGCCAGCTCGCTTCGCGCCTCGGCAAATTTCTCCTCGGCTTCAATTTGCGGCAGCACCTGCCGGGCCGTCTCCAGCCCCACGCGGACGTTCCTGCCGTCGTCGGTCACTTGCCGCAGCGTCGCCATGCCGCGGCGAACGCGGGCCAGGCTGGCGTTGGGATCGTCAGGATATTTCTTTAGAAAGCGTTCGTAGATCGCGTTGGCATTCGCATAGTTGCCCCCGCGATATTCTTCCTCACCTTGCCCGAACAGTTCAGCCGCTGAGCCTCGTGTCAAAGCGTAAAACAAAAACGCGAACAGCACCAAAATCACGCCCAGCGAGCCGCCGCCAATCAACATCAGCGGCGAATCCCACACGCTCTTTGCTGGCCGGCCCACCGGTCTGAGCGGGGTCAACGGTTGCGCGGGCGAAAGAGGTTTTAGCGGCGTAAGTGGTGTCAGTGGCTTGAGCAACTCGGCCGACGGCGCGGTTGTTCTGGGAGATGGCGCGGTTCCGCTCAATGGGGCCGCGGCCAGCGCCGAATCCCCAAACAGATCATCAATCGGCACCAGCTCCGTCGGCGGCAGCGGCGTGAGCGACGGACTCGACAGGTCGATTGGCGTCAGCTCGACCGTTTCGTTGAGCGCGCTATCGGCCTTTTCTTGTTTGTCGGTCTTCCAACGGTTTCCGCGCGTGTGTGGTGCGGGATCGATCGATTTCAATTCGACAAAGTCGTCAGCCGTGCTCCCTTCGACCGGCGGCTGCAACCCCGAGGGCGGTTTGTCATCCGGCTTACGAACGATGATCTGCACGGGGGCGGCAGCCGGTTTTTTCGGCGGCGGCTTTTTACCGATTGGCTCCGCCGGCGCAGGCTTTCTCGTGGGCTCCGCGGGTTTGAGATCGAAAACCTCCGGTTGCTGCGGCCGGGCGCTCGAAGCCCTCGGCGAATCCGCAAACGTCAAATCTTCCACCGGCCTGGGCGGCGTTTGCGGTTGCGGCTTGGGCTTTTCCACGAAGCGCTGCTCGACCGGATCGGGCTCATCGCCCAATGCCTGGCTCACCAGCTTGCGAGCCTGAAAGGGGGTCAGATGGCCGTGATCGACCAAGACCTTCGCAATCGCTTCCGGCGTGATGACGAATTTCGATTCGGCGACCTGCCGGCGCAGTTCCGCAATCGCTTTGCCGTCCAGCAAACCTTGCTGCTCGGCCAAGTCCATCACTTTTCGGCCTAGGGCGCTCATGCTGCTTCGCTGTTCCGTGGGCTGGGGCGGTTCGCTGCGCTGACGGCGTCAAGTTGCGGCCCCGCCGGGCCGGATTTCTCTGCTACACAAGTTTACCAAGAGTCAGCCCCCGAGGCTTGCCTTGTGGCAGGGGAATCGATAACTGACCGAAAGCCGACACTCGTTCTCGCGAGGCTTGCCTTACGACCCCATGTATTGTTGATCGATGACATAGAATTCGTAGCGCCCCTGATTGGCTTTAACGCCAAACACGGTGCGGCGCACGTCTTTGATCCGCCGGTCCCCCTTGCGAGTCGCCTCCAGAGCGAGCAGCGATTTGTACATGGCTTCACTATAGAACTGAAAAACGACCCGTCCGTCTGTCTTCACTCCGGCTTTCGCCGCTAACTGCCGGTCGCCAGCCCGGAGCTCGCCCGAGCGGTGCAAAAACCGGAGCCGATGCTCGTCTTTTGGATCGCCCACGCGCACGGCCGGCTTGGCCGACGAAAGATTCGAGATGTATTCCACCACAGGGCTGCCTCCGCCGGCCACGGCCAGCTCAACCTTAAAAAAGTCGAGCTGCTTCGCGTATTCGTCGAGGTTCGCCGCCGACATGCGAATTTCCCACCTTTCATACGCCGGAATCCCCTCGGAGGTTCCTGGCCCGCCCGGCCCCTTCCCCCGTCCATCCCCCGTGCCCGTCCCTTCGCCGGCCCCCAGCGTCGGGCTGCCATAGATCGCGTCAAAATCCGGGGCCTTCGCTGCCACGACACCCGCCACCGATTGCAGCTCCTGTTCCACAGGCAACTGAATGCCCGATTGGGGCACTTCCGCCGCGCTCGGCTCTTCAAATTGCTGCTCGCTACCCAGGACCGTTCCGCTGCCGCCGCCTCCCACATCTTCCAAGACCGTCACCGGCGGCGCGACTCGCGGCCGAAACAAACGGTTGGCAAACAGAATCAAGGTCATCAGCACCGTGACCGTGCCCATCACCATCAGCGTCGCCAGCAACATCCCCGCCACCTGGTCGTACCGCGACACGCGCAGACCCGCTCCAATTTGTGGCTTCACTATCGGCATGTTTTGGTAGCCGAATTCGTGAGAATTCGGTCAGCTTCCCCATTCTTACGAATGCGGCTACGAATCTAGTGGCCGCTTTAGTCCAAAAACTCCGCATTCGGTCGAATCGACGAATACCAATTCTTCCAAGCCTTGATTGCCGCCTGTGCCTGCTCTGGTTTGGGTTCCTCGGGCAAGCCCACGCCGTCGAACTTGCGGCTGATGAACCGCAACCCCTTATCCGCCTCGCGCACGACACGCATATCGGGATCGGACAGGGCATAAATCAGGACCGGTACATTATCCAATTCGCGCACGCGGCCGAGCGCCCGCACCGCCAGCAGCCTCGCTTCATAACTGCCTGCTGCGACAACCGCTCGTAGCCGGGTAATTTCTCCGGAGCGTTTCGTTACGTTACCGTCCAGCTTCCACAGGGCCGACGATTCAGTGAGGCGTTTCAGCTCGGGGGTATCGTTCTTTTCGATCGTGGTGAGCAGTTCGTCGATCGTTCCTGTCAGGGCCGATTCCACGATCTTGCCGTCGCGCTCCTGCAAATCGGCCGTGTTCTTCGGCAATCCGAGCCCGCCCAAGAGCACACCGTCTCCCAGCCTGGCCACTACTGTCGCGATCGTCTTTTTTGCGCTTCGCAGCAGCGTCAACACGGCAAACGAGGTGCAAATCGGCGCGGCGTCCGACCCCGACCAACCGCCTTCCGGATCCTGTTTTTTCTTCAAGTACTCGAACACATCCGAATACCATTTTGGATTCGCATCGACGGACTTTTCGGAAAGCTCACGAAAACTCTGGTAGCGCTCGTACGCGTAAAGGTAGTAATGCGTGTGCCCTTCGGATTCGAGGGTGAAGTGCTGGCGAAACCAGCCGTTGCCGTCGTTCATCGCTTTCCGGACGATCTTCAGGTCGAGCGCCGTAACCTTCGGCTTGGCCTTGTCCTCCAGCGGATCACCCACCGGCTTCAGGGCCGAAGGCATCCCCGGCTTTTCCTCCTGCTGTTTGGACTCGGAGAGTTTTAGCAGGTCGGCACAGATATAGAGCGATCCCAGCCCCGCGGCCACCAGTGCCGGCCGAACTTCAGTTTGATTCACGCGGTTGTAGTGGCCCGGATCGTTCCCTTGATAGCCCCATGCTCCGCTGGGATCTTGTGTTCGTAACAGCCACCCGCAATCGCGCTGCAGCGCGTCGCTCGGCACATCGATCCCGCTGTTGGTCGCCAGCCACAGGGCGAGCGTCGGATACTGCGTTTGCGACGTATCTCCCGTGGGAGTATTCGGATAGCCCCAGCCGCCGGGCCGCTGCTGTCGCCGCAAAACTTCCTCGACATAGCGATAAGCCAGGCTGCGGTTTCGATCGGGATCCGTTTCCAGAAGAAAAATCAAAGCCAGCCCGACGCTGTAGTTATCAATATCCTTTATGTCGGGGCCCATCGCTCGCTGACACGCATCCTTGGCCGCCACAACCTTGGGATGACTCAGTGGGCGGCCGGCTTTATGGAAGCTCAGCCCGATCAGGCACTTTGCCCCCAGCCGCTCGTCGTCTTGCGTCTCCAGCCACTTCAACGCCCGCTCGACCATCTGTTTTACTTCCGAACTCTCCGGGCCAATCGCCCGCACCGGCGCTGCCGCCAACAGAATTGCCACAGTCGCCAACGCGGCTGGCAACCACGATTTCAGAGATTTTCGGGCAAACAATTCCATAGCGCGATGCTAACCAGTGACTACCAGCAACGTCAAGAATTTTTGAGGTTGGTCGCAGTGTCGCCTTTCGCTCCGCGAAAGCCGACACTTGCCACCCTGCCTTGGCGTTTTCCCCGCCGCCTTGTCATATTGGAAGCATGGCAAAAGCCGTCCACCACTGCCTGCTCCTGCCCATTCTAGGCCTCTTCGCGGTCTGGGCGAGTACAGCCAGCGGTCAGGAATCGCCGCCGCCAGCGGGAACCTCGCCCCTTGGCGTCCGCCAACAGCGGGTCGAGCGGATGGTTGAGGATTTGGAGCGAAAATTCAAATCGCTCAAGCTGGCCATTCAAGACAAGGAACCGGAGCGGGCCGAACGCCTCCAGCAAGCCCTCAACAAAGCCAAGGAATTGCTACTGGAAAAGCGGATGGACGACGTCACCCGTCTCTTGGACCAGTCCCAGCTCGATCAGGCGGGCGACGGCCAAAAAGCCCTCCTCGCCGACCTCCGCGAGTTGCTCGTCGTCCTGCTCAACGAGCGAGGAAGCCGCGATGAAGCCAAGGAACGTATGGAAGTTCTCGGCCAATGGAAAAAGGAAATCCAGAAGCTGACGCTGATCCAGCGCGAGGAAAAAACCGCCAGCGAAGCGCTCGCCGCCAAGCCCCAGCCGCGTTCGGCCTTCGACGAGCGCAGTCAAAAACAGCAAGCTCTCGCCAATCAAGCCAGCGAGCTGGCCCAACAAATGCAGTCGCGCGGCTCCAATTCTGCCCCGCCCGGTCAGGCCAATCTGGCCAAAGCGCAGCAAGCCATGCAAGCCGCCAGCGGACAGTTGGGCAAACAAGACGCCGCCCAAGCCGCCCGCGACCAGCAACAGGCTTTGAACGAGCTCGATGCAGCCCTCTCCGAAATCGACGCGGCTTTGAACGAGCTCCGCGATGCCGCCGAGCTCGAATCGCTCGCCGATCTGGAAAAACGCTTTCGCGAAATGCTCGCGACGCAGCAACACCTCACCACGCAGACCACCGCCCTGGAACAAAAGCGAGCCTCGACGGCCGGTCAACTGACCCGCGCCGACCGCAACCAAATTCGCGTCATCGGCGAGGAAGAGCGACGCTTGGAAGCTGCTAAGAACTCCGACGGGCCCCAGCAACCCGGCCTGGCGGGCAAAGCTCAACAAGCCGTGGATATTCTGGAAAGCGGTGGCGCGGCCAACCTGGCCCAAGTCGTCGGTGCTTTGCGTGATGAGTTCATCGCGACCGGCAAAGTACTGGCTGACGACTTGCAAACTGGCCCCGCGACGACCGAGCGACAAACGCGGCTCGAAGCGAATTTGCAAAACCTCATCGCCGCCCTGCAAAAGGCCCAAGCCGATAAACAACAGTCCTCGGCCCAATCCCAAGCGCCCGGTGGCAAGCAGCCCGGACCATCGGGCTCTTCGGGAAAGCAGCCGCAACAACAAGCGGCCCAAGGTGGCAAACAAGGCGGCGGCAGCAAAGGCACCGACACGGCCGCGGCCCAGCCCAACGAGCGCCTCGCCCCACAAAGCCCCTGGAGCCAGCTCCGCGACAAAGAACGTGATCCCGTCTATAGCGCCATCAAAGAAAAATTCCCCGCCCGCTATCAGCAGTTGCTGGAGCAGTATTATCGGAGCTTTGGCGAAAAGTAGGTCCCGCCTGCCGGGCGGGACCTAGGGTGAGTGGTGAGTCGTGATGTTGATGATTTTGAAATATGTAGCCGCTTTGAGCGTCGTGTTGATCGCGACTCTAGTGCGCGGTGAAGTTGAGGTTAGTTGTGTCCTGCTGGATGGGAGCATGGTCAGCGTGCGGTCTTTGGCCATCGCCGGAGATCGAGTCACCGGCGACGGAGTTCCAGCAGGACTAACGCTCGATGATCTGCAACGCATCCGTCCGGCTTTGGACGTTGACGACATTCCCTTCAGCGGCGCGACGATGATCGTCGAATTGCGTGGGGGCAGCCAACTCTGGGCCAAGCAGGTTTCGATCGCCGACGAAAAGGCCCGCATCGAAGGATGGGGCGGCCAGCCGCTGGTGGTTCCAGTTGATCTGCTTCGCAGCGTTCGCCTCGATATCGAAACCGAGCGGGCCGAGTTCAACAAATCACTCGCCGCGCCCGCGGCTGAACTCGACCGGCTGTTCATCAAAAACGACCGCGACCAACTCGATAGCGTTACGGGATTAGTAGAGTCGCTCGATGCCGAGCAACTAAAAATCGACATCGCTGGGCAAATCCGTACCGTGCCGCGCGGCAAAATTTTCGGAATTGTTTTCGCGCAGCCGGTGGTGGCCAAATCGGAGCCAAAATTCCTCGTCAAACTTCGCGAAGGCTCGCGTCTGGGTGGCGAGAAGCTGTCGCTGGCTAGCGGCAAAGGCACGTTAACGCTGGGAGCCAAGAGCGAAGCCCTGTTTGACTGGTCGTCTATGGAGGAAGTCACGATTCGCTCCAGCCGCATGGCGTTTTTGTCGGACCTGACGCCCGCCAAGGAAGAGCAAACCCCGATCGTGACGCTTCCCCTACCGGCGCAGCGCGACAAAAGTGTTTCCGGTGGCCGGCTCAATGTCGGCGTGCAATTCTTCGACAAAGGTTTTGGCGTTCATGCTCACTCCGCGCTGAACTTCTCCACCGAAGGCAAGTGGGACTTGTTCGTCGCAAAAATCGGCCTCGACTCAAATGCCAATGGCAAGGGCGACTGCGTCTTTCAAGTCCTCGCCGACGGCAAGTCGATCTTCCAGCAGCGCAGGAAAGGACACGAAATGTTCGCCGAGGAAATCAAGCTCCCCATCACCGGCTGCCGTGAGCTCACACTCCTCGTCGAACCCGGAGTTGGCCTCGACCTCGCTGATCACGCCAACTGGTGCGATGCCCGGCTGATTAAAAACAAGTAGCCGCTCCCGTATCCATACTCGTGACAGTTCGGTTGGTAACAGTGCGGAAGCCCCTGAATTCTCACGAATTCAGCTACGGCGAATGATCACTCCGGCAACGGCTGTCCCTTCGTCTCCGGCAAAAACGGCAACACAAACAGCCCAATCAAAAACACGGCGCACATGGTCATGCCCGCATACCGCAACGGTTCGGCCGTTTCGCGGAAGAGATAGTTAAGGCCGATTTTCACCAGCGGCCCAAACGCGGCCACGAAGCGGCCGACGTTGTAACAAAAACTGGTCCCCGTCGAACGCAGATACGTGGGAAACAGCTCCGGAAAATAAACCGCGTAGCCGCCAAAGAGCGAGAGCTGACAGAATCCCATGATGGGAACAAGCACAAAGATCTGCCACAGATGTTGCAACGTCCAAAAGACGTAAATCGTGGTGAAAAACGCGGCCAATAGCGCGATGGCAAATGTCGGCTTACGGCCAATTTTCTGCGAAACGACCCCGAAGCTGAACATTCCCAAAAACGCGCCGACGTTAATGGCAATCGACGTGAAGCTCTGGTTCATCGTCAGCGTTCGTTTGATCTCCCCGTCGATTCCCTTCTTCACATCCGCCAGTTCCGCGGGCGTTTGTCCCTCTTTCCCTTCCTTCCACAGATCATAAATCTGCTGGAATTGGGCCTCGCGTCCGGTATCACCGGCTGCCTTGGCAGCCGCGATTTCGCGTTCATAAACGGATATGGTCAACGGCTTCGTTTGCACCTGGCGGATTAAGTCCGGCGTATAGAAACCGACGGCCCACAGCCCAATGACACCCGAGCAGGCCAGTGCCAGGCCCAGCAGCGCATGCTTGCGCCACGTGGGATGCTTGAATAGCTCGCGATACGAACCGAGCTGTTTGGATACCGCTCCCTCGTGCGATGTTTTTTGCCAGCGTTCCGGTTCTTTGAGTCGGCGGCGAATAAACAGAGCGAGCAGTGCCGGCAATGCGCCAATCAAGAACATGATCCGCCAGGGACTGGTCACCAATCCTTCCCCCTCCGCCAATCCCAAGGCGAGGTTGATCAAAGCGGCGCTGATATTGCCAAACGCCGAAAAGGCCTGGAGCAGTGCCAGAGTATAGGTCCGGGCCTTGGAAGGCATGACTTCGGCAACGAGCGCTACACCTACGGCAAACTCGCCCCCGACACCCAGCCCGGTCAGGAATCGATAAAACGCAAAGTCATAAACCGTGAAGGATAACGCACTCAGGCCGGTGCAAGCCGAGTACATCAAGATCGTAATCAGCATCGTTTTGGCCCGGCCGATCCGATCGCCAAGCATCCCGAAAATCAGCCCACCCGTGGCCCATCCCGCGATGAACACGCTGGTCGCAATATCCGCGAACGTGTTCGACCAAAACGTGAACGCCTTCGGATCGTCGGCCTTCATATACGACAGCAGATCGGCCATCGCCTGCGGCCGCGCCAAGATGAAGAGCTGTTGATCGAGGCAGTCGAACAACCAACCGAGCGCGGCAACGACGAGCACAAACCAGTGATAGCGATTTAGGAGCTTGTACCACGGTCGCGTATCGGTGGGATCATCCGGAGGTGCGGCAGTCGCTTCTTCAAAACCATGCATGGGAGAGCCTTTTTAAGATTTATGACAGGTCGCAGTCTAAATGCGATGGCAGGCACATCGCAAGTGTCAAACTGGCAACGAAGTAGGTGCGGCCTGCCGGGCCGTACCTGAAACTTGCCGGCCTGCCTAAATTCTCAGTCCGCGTTCCCATGGGGCAGCAGTCTCCCCGCCCGCCTCGTTGCCCCCCCCGCGAGCCATCGGTTACGCTACAAGGGCTTCGATTGTCTGTCCCACCCCTAAAATCCCTCCCGGAGATCGCCCATGAAGTTTCTCGTCACACTCCTGCTCGGTTCGCTGTTGCTGCTTGCCCCTGCCACCGCCGCGGACCTCAAAGTCGGCGATGCGGCCCCCGATTTCACGATGACTGGCAGCGACGGCAAGACCTACAAGCTCTCGGAACTCAACAAGCAAGGCAAAGCCGTCATCGTCGCCTGGTTCCCCCGGGCCTTCACCGGCGGCTGCACGAAGGAATGCACTTCGTTCAAGAATGACGGTGCCAAGATGCGCGGCTTCGACGTGATCTATTTCACGGCCAGCAACGATCCCATCGAGCAAAACAAGAAATTCGCCGAATCGCTCGGCTTGGACTATCCCATCCTCAGCGATCCGGACAGCAGCGTCGCCAGCAGCTATGGCGTGTTGAATGAAACCGCCAAGGGCAAAGCCGCCAAGCGCTGGACGTTCTACATCGGTGCCGACGGCAAGATTCTGGCCATCGACAAGGAAGTAAAGGTCGATGCCCACGGTGCCGACGTGGCCACGAAGCTCGGCGAACTCGGCGTGAAGAAGAAGTAGGAAGCAAAGCACGAAGCACTAAATCCGAAATCCGAAACAAATTCAAAGGATTCAAATCCGAAATGTCTCAAACGTTTCCGTCATTTGAGATTCGTGCTTGAAATTTGTTTCGTGCTTCGTGCTTCGAATTTCGAGTTTAACCAAACCGCTTGGCGATCACCGAGCGGTTTTTTTATTCCCTACGCCGCCGACCAATAATCAAAACTCGTCTTCAGCTGCGTCAGCGTGAGACTGATCGTCCCCGGGTAACTCGACCCGTTGTTGATCCCCCACGGATTGAACAGCGTCACCGTCTTCGTCGTGGCGTTGTACGAAATCAGGACGTACTGGTGATTTCCTACGATCCGCGAATCGCCAGGGCTGCTCTTCGACGCGAAGCCAATCAGCTTGCCCGCAGTCACCGCATTGCCCAGCGAGGCATCGTCGGTCGCGCCATTCACGGTGTAATTCGAGCCGGAGCGATTAGCGATCTGCTTCGCCGCGTCGGTGAACAGGCCGCCTTCAATTCCCGAATAAGCGTTTTGCCCGCCGCCCCACGAGCTGGGCCGCAGCCAGCCGGCCTCGTTCATCTGCACATACGCCTTTTCCGCCAGCGCCACCCACAGCACGTTGCTCGTGCTGTTCGCCCGAGCGCCCATGTTCGCATAGAGGAAGTATCCGCCCGAATACGTCGGCAATTGCGAATCGACCGTTACCCACCGGGCCGTGCCGTTCTGATAAAACCGCACGCCGTAGGTGCCGTCACCGTTGACGACGAACATGCTCTGAATCGCAGAGGGAAGCCGCAGGGCCGTCTCGCCCAGCGTGGCGACAAAATAGCAATCGCCGACAGCGCCCTGACGCACGTCGGTGTATTTTGGCCCGCCGGCACCAAACAGCGTCCCCGCCGCGGTTGCATAAGTCACGGTGATTCCGGAATAGCTGGCGACGGGACGGTCGAGCCCCAAAAACCACTTGTTAACCAGCTTGTCGAGCTTCGCCGCCGTCGCCCCGCCCGTCAAGTTTCCGAGCGTCGTTCCTTGATATTTGGCGTTCGCCGCATTGCCCAGCACCACGCTTCGCGTGATGTCGGCGATATACGTGAACGAGCCAAACAATCCGCTGTTGTTTGCCACCGCCTTCAAGTCGTTGAATTCGTTGGTGCTAACCGTGCCGTCGCGTTTCACTTGATTGAACGCGGCCACGATCTCCGTGCGATTAATAACATTGTCGCCATAGGCCGTCTTCAGCGTCTGACGCAGGCCCGTGTCGCGAATGTTCTGATCGAGCCAATTGAGGGCGCTGTTGTTGATTGTGGTCGCGCCCGTGTTCGAAATGGCCAAGGTCTGGTTTGTGCCACCTAGATAGGCCGTCGTTCCGTTGAACAGCTTCACCGTATCGTCGCCGCTCGCGTTCTTCACTGTCACCGGCTTCGTCCACGGCTGAGCCTTCAATCCCGACAGCGAAACCGAGTCGTTTCCCGCCCCCGTATTCACCACGATCGAGTTGATCGCCGAAGTCGCATACTTCGTCGCGACGCCATCGACACTCACCTGGCCGCTCGCCTGCTTGAGGACGATCGTCTCATTCGCCGAAGTGCCATTCACCGTCAACACGCCCGCCGCCAGCGACAACGTCACCGCCGGCACCGCCCGCGTTTCCAATTGTTCCAGCCGCGGCGTGAAGGTCGTTTGCGGCGACCGCTTAGTCTTCATCATGCGCGCAGCGCGAAACCAGTTCTTGGCAACAGGCATCAAAAACACTCCCACGGCGATTGAATCGTACGCCGATTGTGAAGCGGGAATCCGCTTATAGAACGCGAAGCCGTCGCGGCTTAACCCCGTCGTACACCGACAGCCAGCGACACCTTAACAGAAAACCTAGGTCACACTCGGAGAGTGTCAAATCAAAAAAAGTTCCTCAAAGTAGTCCTCTCACGCCGGAGGGACTGGGCCGCCAAGAAAGCCCAGCTATTGCGAGCCGGCTCAATCATCACAGCCGTTCTCCACTTCTGCCCCCGACGGCGTCGGCGGCCTACCACCCCTACCGCACGACCCCGTCCCGCTCCCGCCCGGCCACCTCATTCGGATCAAACATCCAATACGTCGCCCCGTTATACGGCACCGGATACAAAAACGGCCGCGCTTGGGCCGGCTGATCCAAGAGTAGCTTGGCGATGTCGTGCAGAATCGAAACGCTGCTGCCGTAATAACAGTGCCCCAGCAAGCTGCAATCGCCGGCCGAAGCGTCGATCGTTTCAATGCCGGGCACGACTACGACTTCGTCCCCCACGTCACCCGCTCGAGCGAAGCCGTTGAATTGCCGCGACGCATACAGCGCCAAATCCTTCGACGACGCATACAGCGTAATGCGATGGGCCTTCGTCACAATCTCGGGGGCGATTTGCGTCTTGAAAACGGTTGCGTCGATGTCCGGCGCGGCGAGCACCACCTGGTTGAACATCGTCCCGCCGCCGCGCACCGTGGCGTCGATCTCCCGCAGCGCCCCGGTCAACACGCGATTGCCCATGCTGTGAGCCACCAGATTGATCGTGTCCGCGTGCGATCGCTCCGCCACCGCCAGCAAAAACGACTTCAGTTGCTGCACGCTCAGCTCGACGTTCTGCTCGTCGAGCCGATATTTGTACCAATGAGCCTGCGACGGCCAGCTATAAAACGCGGCCACGCCGGGAAACTTCAAATCGCTCGCCATCTGCGCCGTGCGCCGGGCCGCGTCGTCGAACGAGACGTTGTAGCCGTGAACGAAGACCAGGACATTCCGTCCCTTCTCGGCCAACTCCCCTTCCATGTCGGTAAAAAACGCCTCGCGTTCCATCCGTCGCACGCTCTTCACCGCGATGTGCTTCTCGGGATCGACTTTGATCTCCAGCCGGAAGATTGACGGTCCTTCCAGTTCCCCCGGCTCATGGATTTTCGGGATCGTCACCTCGCACACGCCAACCTGCACGTCTTGACTGTAGTCGCCTCCATACGCCAGCTCCGCATTGGCCTCGATGCGCGTGTGATTCTGCAAAATCGGCAGCACTTGCGGTGCCGCGACCACGACCAACCCCGCGCCGCACGCCACAATCGCCAAACTGTTCTTCGGCGTCTGCCACAGAAAACAAATCAGGCACACCGCCAACGCCACGAGTGCCACCGTCTGAATGGCGCTCCAGGACGCCGCCGCCGGTGCGACGTCGCCAGCCAGCGGCGAGCGATTCGTGCCGTAAAACACCTTGACCGTTTTCAGCATCTCAACCGGCGCAACCTCCGACGGATCGACCATCACCGCCAACGGCGGCGGCGGCCCCGAACCACCACTTGGCGAACTGGGCGCTGCTGCGCCCATCCGCGGCCCACCGTATTCATCTGGCATGCGTGCCAGCGGGTGCCCCTGTCCCCACGACAAATCATCGCCGCCCGCTCCCAGGCCGTCGTGAAAATATTTCACCAACTGCCGCATGCGGTCGCGGGCGTCCTCGCTGTAGTGATCTTCATCCTCGGCCGTCAGCAATAGCTGCGGCAGCAGCAATTCATCGTCCAGACATTGCAGCCCCTCCTGCGCGGACTGGGCCATCTCCTCGTCGTTCAGCGCGGCTAGCAGCGTCACCGCCGCCGGCTGTCCAATCTGCCCCAGCACATAAATGCAGCACACTCGCAATTCAAACTCATTCTGCGAATCCAAAACCACGGCCGACAACAGCGGAACGGCCGCCGCACCAATATCGATCAGCGCCCGGCTGGCCAACTCCCCCGCGTCCTCATCGGTCAACAGCCGCAACAAGTGATGCAGGCCCGCCTCGCTGCCCCGCCCGCGCAATTGGCAGACTGCATAAGCCGCCGCGACTTGCACGGCCTTCGACGAATCGGTCAGCACGCCTTGCAGCACGCTTTCACTTGTCGGATCAATGCTACCGAGCGTCACGGCACACATCGCCCGCAACTCATCGTCGTTCGTGCCATCTTGCAGCAGCTTCGTCAGAACCGGAATCGCGGCCTTAGCGGGCTTGCCAATCTTGCCAAGCGCAATCGCCGTCAAAGTGCGGGTCTCATCGTCTTCGTTGACGTTGCTCAAGATCGACAGTAGCGCCTCGACCGCCGGAACGGCCGCCGAATCAATCGCCACCATCGCCCGTGCGATCGTCAACCGCGTGCCAGCGTTCGGATTGTCAAATTCCTTCGCCAAAGCCTTCACCGCGTTCGGTCCGAGCTTGCCCAACGTCAGCGCCGCCGCGACCTGAATCGACGATTCCTCGTTTGGATTAGTGAGCAGGCTGACGAGCAGTGGAATCGCGGCCGAGGCTTGCGGGCCGACTTCGCCCAGAGCCAACACCATTTCCTGCCGCAAATACATTTCGATTTCACTGTTCGGAATCAATTGCATCAGCAGCGGCACGCCGACCGCTCCTTTGCCCTTCAAAATCGCCAGCTTCGTCGCCAAACCGGCGACCAGATTTCGATCTTCCAGCTCCGCGCACAGCTCGAGAATCAGCTTCGCCGCCTCGTCGCCATTCAGTGAAATCTTCGCGATCGTATCCGCCGCGTCGATTCGCAGCGCATTGGGCTCCTCGCCGCGCCGCAGCAACCGCTTCAGCGTCGGAATGGCCGCACCGGCTTCCGGGCCAATGTCACCCAGCGTTCGCATCGCCTCAGAACGAATCAATTCCGACTGTTCGCTATCCACTGCGATTTTGACCAGCAATACGCTCGATTCCTTCGCGGCTGGTCCACAGTTGCTGATCGCCAACAGGGCCGTCATCAAATAGTCTTCTTCGACTTCCTTCTGACTCAAAATCTTGTTGAGCTGCGGCAGCGCGCTCAGGGCCGACGCTTTCAGCTCGATCAACACATTGATGGCGAGCCGCCGGAGCGCTTCGTCCTCGCTCTCCATCGTCCGCAAAATCGTCGGTGCCACGGCCGGACCCAGCTTGGCCAGCGCCTCGGGCAACTTCCAATCCAAAATCGACTCGTTCATGACCGGCGCGATCGCCTGCATCAGGCGCGGCACCGCCGCCACATCGATTCGCTCCACCCGCTTTAACGCCTGCACCTGCACATACACGTCTTCCGACGTCAGCGTCTCAATCAGCGCTTCGAGGTTTTCATTTCGTGTTTCCGCGGCTGATGTCGCGGCGATTTTCGAGCCCAAAATCCGTTCGCTCGCCTCCCGCACGCGCTCTTGAATGCTCTCAGGTGCCTTAGTTTTCGCCAAAGCCAATGCTGCTGCCGCCAGCAACCCACCGACTGGCCGCATTTCTTCTGCGGGCATCGATTCACCGGCCAGCAAACCCTGTGCGACCTGCCCCAGCGCCCATTGGGCCGAGTAGAGAACATGCTCGTCCCGATCGCGCAGCAGTTGCGTCAGCGCGGGAATCGCCAGCTCGGGCTTTTTCTTGATCCGGCCCAGAGCATAAGCCGCCTGCAACCGCACATCCGCGTCGGTATCCATCAACCGCTCGGCCAGCGGCCCAACGGCATCGTCCTCACCAATTTCCGCCAGCGCTTTCGCTGCCGTAGACCTGACCCGCGGCACATCATGCGACAAATTCTGAATCCAACTCCGCGCCGACTGCAGCTTACTCTCCGGCTCCGCACTCTTCCCCACCGTGGCCAAAACGACAAACACCACCCACCAAGTCGTCCTGCGCCACATATCAGCACTCCCTTGCGATCGCCCCGTCATTCCATACCAACCCCACCGCCTGCGGACTTCAGACTTCAGACTTCATAATTCAGCATTCTGCCTCACGCCGCCTTCTTCGCCGGTACCTTCACCGCTTCCGCCAACCGCGCCACCACCGTCTCGAGCTCCACCGCGGTCAACTCCGGAAAAATCGGCAGGCTCAACACTTCGCGAGAGGCCTTCTCGGTATGCGGCAAGCTGCCCGGACCATACCCCAGCGTTTGAAAACACTTTTGCAAATGCAGCGGCACGGGGTAATAGACTTCGCTCCCCACGCCGCCAGCCGCCAGTTGCGTCTTCACCGCATCGCGGCTGCCGCCCGGAATTCGCACCGTGTATTGATTCCACACATGGTCACACCGCGTATCGCGCTGCGGCAGGCCAATCTGCCCGTCCAATCCGGCCGCCCGCAACAACTCGTCATAACGCTGAGCGTTGTCCGCCCGCGCCTTCGTCCATTGCTCCAGCTTCGTCAGCTTTACGTTCAGCACCGCCGCCTGCAGCGAATCCAACCGGCTGTTGAGACCAACCACCTGGTGGTAATACCGCGGGCTCATGCCGTGCGCCGCAAACAGCCGCAGCCGCTGGGCCAGCTCTGCGTCGTGCGTCGTCAACATCCCGCCGTCGCCAAAGCCACCCAAATTCTTCGTCGGGTAAAAGCTCAAGGCGCCGACCGCGCTCATCGAGCCCGCCGGCCAGCTCTTGAATTTCGCGCCAATCGCCTGCGCGGCATCTTCAATAATGTGCAAGCCTTTCTGCTGCGCGATCACGCCGATCGCATCCATGTCGGCGCACTGGCCGAACAGATGCACGGGAATAATCGCCCGCGTCAGCGGCGTAATGGCGTCTTCGATCTTGTTCGGGTCTAAATTGAACGTCTTCGGATCGATATCGACGAACACGGGCCGCGCGCCGAGCCGCCACACCGCGCTCGCCGTGGCAAAAAACGTAAAGCTCGGCACGATCACTTCGTCGCCGTCGCCAATATCCAGCGCCATCAGCGCCAGCAAGATCGCGTCGCTGCCCGACGCACATGCGACGGCGTGTTCAACGCCGCTAAGCTTCGCGATCGACTGCTCCAGCTGCCCCACGTCCGGTCCAAACAAGAACCGTCCCGAATCGATCACCCGCGTCGTCGCCGCCACGAGTTCATTCCGCAGTTCGGCCGTCGCCCTGTTCACATCCAACAGCGGCACGCTCGCGGCCAGCTTCTCCGCCTTTGGGGCTACGTCCTGCGCGGGCCGATTCGTTCCATTCTTCATGACTCACCTGGCATCCTTGCCGTATGTGCTTAGGTAGTAGGCACACGCCCTGTGCCGAACAAAGTGGTCCACTCGCTCCGCGAGTGGACAAGGCGACTCGGCGAGCCGAATCAACCACCAATTAGAGAACGGCTGCCTGCACCATCGAGCCGTGCAAAACATTTTCCGCTCCCATTTGGCCCTGCGAAGGTACGAGTAGCCCAACCCCCGGTCAAGGTCAGCCCTCGTGGGGCAGGCTTTCTAGCCTGCCATAAAGTAGGCCGGCACGGCCCTTCGCCAGCCCGGGTCGCAAAAAGACTGTCATTTACCGTTCGGTCGCCAAACGCCCAGCCCGCCACCGTCCGCCTGTATCAATCCTTGCTAGCACACCGCCCACACCGGTTCTGCCGTCTTAACGCACCATAGGGCATCCCAGCCCGACAGTACTCCCGGCCAGCATTCGGGGCCGATACCTCTTACCAGCCACAGGTGGACGTTCTCAATCGTGCGAGGCCTGCCTGTGGCGACGCATCCAGCAGCCGTGTCAGCAGTCTGACCGCGCTGCCCCGGGGGAACCATGTCTCACAAGAACACGGTGCGCGTTGTCACGCGCGCTTCGGACGGTACGCTTCGGATTCGTGACTATCCCACGACCGAGCCCCTCCTCGAGATGCACAGCCAGATTGGCATCGACGACTGCTCGACCGACCTCACCCTCCGCGGCCTCCCGGTCTTTCGCGGCCTGATCGGCCCCATGCCCGAAGGCAAAAACGTCGTCCGTTACGAATCGCCAGACGTCTTCGAGACGCTGACCAAAGAATGGACCAGCGCCAAAAACCCGCGTCGCCGTCGCCGCATGTCCGCCCCCACAGCCGTCACCGAAGCGATCCCGGCTGTCGAACTGGCCCAGTCGTAGGGCCGTGTTACGACGCGGTTAAACTCGAAGCACGAAATCCGAAATTCGAAACAAGCACCAAATACAAAGCTCCAATTCACCAAACACGGTGAATGGGTCGAGTATTTTTCGACATTTGTGCTTTGAATTTGCTTCGTGCTTCAGATTTCGAGTTTGGAAATCACGGGGAGGCAGTTACCCCACGCGCCACTTGAGCGCCTCCCCCGCTAGCACCAATTTAAGATTCTCCACCGACATTTCCGCCATCTTCGTCCGCGTCTGCACCGTCGCGCTCCCCAGATGTGGCGCGATCGCCACGTTGTCGAGTTTTAAGAGCGGATGATCTCGCGGCAGCGGTTCCGGGTCGGTCACATCGAGCCCAGCGGCATAAATTCGCCGCTGGGCGAGAGCCTCTGTTAGCGCCGCCGTATCGACCACCGGCCCGCGCGCCAAATTGATCAGAATCGCCGTGCGTTTCATCTTGCTGAGTGCCCTCGCATCGATCAGCCCGCGCGTCTCCGCCGTCAGCGGGCAACACAACATCACATAGTCGGCCGCGCCGAGCAGGTCGTCGAAAGCCGCATAGCGCACGCCGAGCGACTTCTCCGCCACCTCATCGCGTTTCCGGTTGTGATAGAGCACCTGCATGTCAAAGCCCCGCGCCCGCTGCGCCACCTGCCGCCCAATCCGCCCGAGGCCCACAATCCCCAGCGTCGCTCCATGAATTTCCCGCCCGAGCATATACCCCGGGTCATACCGCAAAAACTCCGGCCCTCGCGCATAGCGATCCCCTTCCACCAATCGCCGCCCCGCTGCGAGCAGCAGCGTAAACCCCATATCCGCCGTCGCCCCATCCAAAATCCCCGGCGTATTGCCAACAGGAATGCCTCTCGCCGCCGCCGCCTTCAAGTCAATGTGATCCACTCCCACGCCGTAATTACTAACCACCTTCACCCCCGGCAACTGATCCAACATCCCCCCATCCACCACCGGATGCCCATACGTATAAATCCCCACCACATCCTCCCGCCGCTCCTTCGCCGCCTCCCACGGCAAAATCTCAATCGCCTCCCCCATCAACCCCTTCACGGTTTCATCAAGCGGCGTATCCGCAATCACTCTAGGAACAGACATTCGCTCAACTCCGTAGGGTGGGCTGTGCCCACCAAAAAACTCGTTCCTCAGGCTCCAGCCTTGGGACGAACTACCCCGTGGCTTCCGCCTCGCCACGCCATCAAGAAACACCCCACACCAACCGCCGCCAAATGTATTCCGCCGCCGCCGTCTGGGCCAGCCACTCCAAACAGCAATCCACGCCGCCTAATTCCCAATCACCAATAAACTCCTCCGCGTCCCCGCGCCTCCGCGTGCCACCTCACCCCCCACTTGGGTACTGCTCGTTTCTAAACTCCAATCCAAGAATCGAAAACGCTTTCCGCCCCACCCTCGTCTCACCCCAGGGCCACCTCTTCCAAAAAGCGAAACCACCATGCCAACCACAACATTGAACTTCCCCTCGCATCAATCCGTGTTCACCCGCGTTCATCCGCGGCTACTCCTCCTCTTAACTCTCGCCACGGCGACGCCCACCCCCGCCCAAGACCAACCCGCCGACCTCCCCATCCAGCGCGTCGTCATGTTCAGCTCCGGCGTCGCCTATTTCGAGCACTCCGGCCAGGTCAACGGCAACGCCCAGGTCGAGCTCAAATTCAACGTCAAGGACATCAACGACCTCCTCAAAAGCATGGTCCTGCAAGACGAAGGCGGCGGCCGCGTCTCCACCGTCAGCTACGGCAGCAAAGACCCGCTCACCCGCACCCTGGCCACGTTCAGCATCGACCTCACGAGCAATCCCACCCTCGCCGACCTGCTCAACCAAATCCGCGGCGAGCCAATCGAGCTCGACGCCCCCACCAAAATCTCCGGCACCATCCTCGGCGTCGAAAAGCGTCCGGTCCCCGTCGGCAAAGACGGCGCGACGGTCGAAGCCGCGTTCCTGAATTTGCTGACCGACGACGGCCTCCGCAGCATCCCGCTCGACACCGCCGGCCGCATCAAGCTCAAGAACGACAAGCTCGACAAAGAACTCCGCCAGGCTCTCCTCATCCTCGCCACCAGCAAATCGAACGACAAAAAAGCCGTCTCGCTCAGCTTCCTGGGACAAGGCCCGCGCCCCGTCCGCGTCGGCTACGTCCAAGAGGCCCCCATCTGGAAGACCAGCTACCGCCTCGTCCTCAACGACAAAGACGCTCCGTTCCTCCAAGGCTGGGCCATCGTCGAAAACACCACCGAAGCCGATTGGAAAGACGTCGGCCTCACCCTCGTCAGCGGCCGCCCCATCTCCTTCGTCATGGACCTCTACCAGCCCCTCTATGTAGATCGGCCTGAAGTCAAACCCGAACTCTACGCCTCGCTACGCCCCCGCGTTTACGACCAAGACATGGAAAAGGCCTATGCCGATTTTCGCGCTCTGGCGGATCAAACACCTAGTCAAGAACAACTCCGTGCCGAAGTCCTATCGCGTCGTGGCGCTCGTCAGACCGCGGGTGGCGTTACAGGTCGAATGGGCGGTGGAATGGCGGGAGGCGAAGGAGGTAGTCAATTTTTTGGCGCGACTTCTGTAAACCGTAGCGCCGGCTTCGACGATCTGAACAAAAGCGTCCAATCCCTCGCCCAAGCCGCCAACGTCGGCGAACTCTTCCGCTATGAAATCGCTACTCCTGTCAAACTCGAGCGCGGCAAATCGGCCATGCTCCCCATCGTCAACGAATCGGTCCAAGGCGAAAAAGTGTCGATCTACAACGAGCAGACTCAGCCCAAGCACCCCCTCAACGGCCTCCGCCTGAAAAACTCCACCGACCTACACCTCATGCAAGGCCCGATCACCGTCTTCGACGACAACTCCTACGCCGGCGACGCCCAAATCCAAGACCTGCCCCCCGGCAGCGAGCGTCTCATTAGCTACGCCCTCGACCTCGATACCGAAGTCGTTCCGACCGTCAAGCTTGAGCCCGCGTCGCTCGTCAGCATCCGCTTCAATAAGGGCACGCTCCTCACAAGCTACAAGCACACCCGCGCCAAAACCTACACCATCAAAAACTCCGGCAAGAAGTCCAAGCAAGTCCTCATCGAATATCCGCTCGAGCAACCTTGGACGCTCGTAAAACCCGAAAAGCCCACCGAACGAACCCGCGACCGTCATCGCTTTGCCGTCACCGCCGAGCCCGGCAAACCCGCCAAGCTGGAAGTCGTCGAAGAACACACCCAGCGCGAAACGATCGCCCTCGCCAATCTCGACGACAATCGTATCAACATCTTCCTCGCCGCCCCGCAAGTCAGCGATGCCGCGAAGCAAGCCCTCCGCGAAATCGTCACCCGCAAAACGGCCCTCCAGCAATTAACGCTCAAGCGTCAAGAACTCGAACGCCAAATCACCGTCATCGAAGCCGAGCAAAAACGCATCCGCGAAAACATGTCCGAACTCCCCAAAGACTCCGACCTCTTCCGCCGCTACGTCACCAAATTCACCGAGCAAGAAGACCAAATCGACACCCTCCGCAAACAAATGACCGCCACCATCGAAGAAGAAACCCGCCTGAAGAAATCGTTGGATGAATTCCTGGGTAATTTGAACCTGTCCTAAAGCGGGCGGCCTCCCATTCCGGCTGTGCCAGTACTCAGTACTCAGTACCGAGTACTATGTACCCTAGGCCCAGTGCGACCAACTCCGCGTCCGCACTCCGCCTTCAGCATTCATCCTTCATAATTCAGACTTCCTTCCCCTCGTGCTCACCCCCCGCTACCTCGTCCCCTTCCGACCCCGCGACCTCCCGCACTTCTTCACCGATGTGCTCATCATCGGCGGCGGCCTCGCCGGCTTACGGGCGGCGAACGCCATCGACCACCAACTGAGCGCCCTCGTCGTCACGAAAGACGCCATCCAACAATCCAACAGCACCTACGCCCAAGGCGGCATCGCCGGCGTCATGGACCCCGACGACCGTTTTGAAGAACATGTCAACGACACGCTCATCGCCGGCGGCACACTCTGCGACACCGCCGTCGTCGATATGGTCATCCGCGAAGCCCCGCGTCGCATCCAAGAACTCATCGACTGGGGAACCCACTTCGACGAGAAAGCCGGCAAGATCACGCTCGGCCGCGAAGGCGGCCACAGTCACAACCGCATCGTCCACGCCCTCGGCGACATGACCGGCCGCGAAGTGATGCGAGCCGTCATCGAACGCACGCTCAAACAACCCAACGTCCGCGTCTGGGAAAACACCTTCACCATCGACCTCTTAACGTGCGACGGTGCTTGCCGCGGCGCGATCGTCGCCGATCGCCACGGCGAAAAAATGCTCGTCTGGGCCCGCCAAACCATCCTCGCCACCGGCGGCTGCGGCCAAATCTATCGCGAATCGACCAACCCCCCCGTCGCCACCGGCGACGGCCACGCCCTCGGTTACCGTGCCGGTGCCCAACTCCGCGACATGGAATTCACCCAATTCCATCCGACGGTTCTGTACATCGCCGGCGGCAGCCGCAGCCTCATCACCGAAGCCGTCCGCGGCGAAGGCGGCTGGCTCGTTGATAAAGACGGCCTCCGCTTCATGCCCGAATACGACCCCCGAGCCGAGCTCGCCCCGCGCGACATCGTCTCGCAAGCCATCGTCACGCAGATGGAAAAAACGCGGCACCCCTGCGTCTATCTCGACGTCACTCACCTCGACCGCGACTTCGTAAAAAAACGCTTCCCCGGCATCGCCGCCGCGTGCCTTCAATTCGGCATCGACATCACGCGCGACAAAATCCCCGTCCGCCCCGGCGCACACTACATGATCGGCGGCCTCACGATCGACCACCGCGGCCAAACCACACTCCCCGGCCTCTGGGCCGCCGGCGAAGTGTCATCGAGTGGCCTGCACGGCGCGAATCGCCTCGCCTCCAACAGCCTGCTCGAAGGCCTCGTCTATGGTGCCCACGCCGGCGAAGCCGCCTCCCAGGTCGCCCTCGAAAAAACCAACGACTACCGCGTCTATCCACTCGAAAACGCCGTCGTCGCCCCGCCGGCCGATCCGCTCGATCTCGCCGACATCCGCAACTCCCTCAAAAGCCTCATGTGGCGCAACTGCGGCGTCCGCCGCGACCAAAACCTGCTCGAAGACGCTCTCGAAACCGTTGACGGCTGGCGGCGCTACGTCCTCGCCCGCCAATTCGACGACACCCGCGGCTGGGAACTCCAAAACATGCTCACGCTCAGCCGCGTCATGATCCAAGCCGCCCTCCTCCGCGAAGAATCCCGCGGCGTCCACCTCCGCACCGACTTTCCAAGCCTCAACGACACCCAATTCAACCACCACCTCTGGTTCCAGCGCCAAGAACCAAACTCCACCGAACTCTCGGGCGCAATCTAATCTTCCACTCCCCCAGCCGGGAGCAAACCTGCTCCCGGAGAATCGCCAACACGCTCCGATCTACACCTTTCCAGCACATTGGGATCCTAAGCTTAGAATTCCACGTGGACAAGTTGTCGCG